>Ga0207952_1000491_pt1 | contig 31128 bp, 21 predicted proteins | sample SubbioR12Aug_8Ca_FD_184831 | JGI IMG/M metagenome (GOLD analysis project Ga0207952, IMG submission 184831) | Serpentinite rock and fluid subsurface biosphere microbial communities from McLaughlin Reserve, California, USA - CR12Aug_8Ca (SPAdes) | ecosystem: Environmental > Terrestrial > Deep... | reverse complement strand
TGGTGTTCATAGTCAGGTTCGTATTCATTGCGGAATTCCTTCGTGATAATTTTTGGAATTCCAAGTTCCGAAAAACCTGACATTTCTATTGGTCGTTTATACTGACATTTTTAATGGGATATTACAGGTTTCTTTATTTTTATAGGTATTCGTTGTAAAAATTAATTTCACTTGGTATATTGTGCCACCAATTTTTTAGAAAGTAACACTATGAAATCACTGACCCTTTTCTTTTTCCTGTTCATTTACAGTTTCTCATTTTCTCAGCCAAAAATTTCTATCGTTGAAGGAACCTCGCACGATTGGGGAACGATGTATAAAGGCGAGGTAATGGATAAAAAACTCACCATTAAAAATGTCGGAACAGATACCTTGGTCATTGCTTCCGTCAATGCAAGTTGCGGATGCACAGCAGCGATGTTATCCGAAAAAATAATACCGCCGCAAAAAACCGGCAATGTTTCCATTTCTTTCAATTCGCAAAATTTTTCCGGGAAAGTGAAAAAAAATGTTACTATTACTTCCAACGATAAGGACGACCCTTCGCTCATCGTTTCTTTTGGGATTAATATCCTTGAAGAACTTGTACTCAATCCAAAAATTCTCGTTTTCCGGGACTTGAAAAAAGGCGAACAACAGGAACAAACAATCGTCGTTAAAAACAACTCCGATTCAATCATCGCCTTTCAGTCGTGGAAAAGTGAAAATAAAAACCTCGATGTTCAATTTCCTCAAACAGGTATTGCACCCGGGAAAGAGGGAACACTGACTGTAAAGTTCAACGCCGTGGATGTTGGGAACGTTAATACCATTTTGGAAATTACGACAAATGCAAAACATCTTGCGAAACTTCCGGTGAATGTGTACGCGAACATTATTGAAAAGAAACAATAATGCGAACAGAAGCATTTATTGTAGATGCTGTACGCACACCGGTCGGAAAATACGGCGGAGTATTACGCGATATCCGCCCCGATGATTTAGGAGCTATCCCCCTTCGCGCACTTATTGAACGAAATAAAATTCCACTTGAAATAATTAACGATGTGCTGTATGGTTGCGCAAACCAATCGGGCGAGGATAACCGTAACGTAGCACGAATGTGTGCCTTACTCGCAGGATTTCCAAATTCTGTTCCCGGCACAACAATCAATCGGCTTTGCGGTTCCAGTCTCGATGCGATAAATAACGCCGCGCGAGCAATCTGGTCTGATGATATGGAGGTAATAATTGCCGGAGGAGTGGAAAGTATGAGCCGTGCGCCATACTCAGTTCCAAAAAATCAGTATGGCTCTTTCGGTAATGTTACTGCATACGATACTGCACTTGGCTGGCGTTATCCAAATCCCCGACTTGAAAAACTCTTTCCTCTGGAATCTATGGGTGAGACTGCTGAAAATATTGCTGAGAAATATACTATCACTCGTGAGGAACAAGATGAGTTTGCATTTCAGAGCCATAAGAAAGCGGTACGCGCTCAGGAACAAAATATATTTTCAAACGAGATTATCCCCGTAGAAACGGGAAATGAAAAAAATAAAACACTCGTTGATAAAGACGAAGGACCGAGAAAAGATTCTTCAATAGAAAAATTAGCGCAACTAAAACCGGTTTTCAGAAAAAATGGAACAGTGACTGCTGGAAATTCTTCTACACTCAATGATGGCGCTGCTGCATTATTGATAATGAACGAACGAATGTTTAAGGAACATAAACTTTCTCCTCTGGCAAAAATAATTTCTACAGGTGTTGTAGGAGTTGACCCGCGCTATATGGGAATCGGTCCTGTTCCCGCCACCAATCTTGCATTGAAAAAAGCAAAATTAAAAATTTCCGATATAGATTTGATTGAATTGAACGAAGCGTTTGCAGTTCAGTCTCTTGCCGTTATACGCGATTTAAGATTAGATAAGGAAAAAGTTAATGTTAACGGAGGAGCAATCGCGCTCGGTCATCCATTGGGTTGCAGTGGTGCAAGAATAATGACGACACTTGTGCATGAATTAGTCAGACGAAAAGGAAGATACGGGTTGGCAACAATGTGTATTGGAGTAGGGCAGGGGATAGCAACGATAGTCGAACGAGTGTAGTTCTCTCATTAAAACCAAATTCCCGGAATTGTATAACTGCATTTCCAACACATTCCTTTCTCAATTTTATTTTTCAAAACTGAAAATCCTTTTCTCTCAATCAAGACCTCACTGCACTTCGGGCAATACGTATTTTCGTATTTATCTAATCTCCCCGGTAAATTTCCGGCATAAACAAATCGCAAACCCGCCTCATATCCTATTTCTGCCGCACGTATAAGAGTTCTTGCAGTCGTTGAATCACGGTCAGTCATTTTGTAATCAGGATGAAATGCTGTAACGTGCCAGGGAATATCGGGAGAAAGAGAAACGAGAAAGTTCGCGATGTTTTTTAATTCACCCTCCGTATCGTTGAAATCAGGAACTATCAAAGTCAGTACTTCCAACCAGAATTTTTTATCGTGAATCAAATGAATAGAATCGAGAACGTTTTGTAACGTGCATCCAAGTTGGCGATAATGTTTGTCGTCAAATCCTTTTAAATCAACTTTATACAAATCAACGTACGGACGAATAAATTCCAAAACTTCCGGCGTGGCGTTTCCGTTTGAAACAAATGAAGTGAGAAGATTATATTTTTTCCCGAGTTTAAATATTTCTACCGCCCATTCGCTTGTAATGAGCGGCTCATTGTACGTGCTTGAAAGAATTTTAGCATCATACTCGAGAGCAAGAGAAATAATATCCTCCGGAGAAATTTCACGAATAGGAGCAACAGCGTCGTTATCGCGAATTGCTTGAGACGTAATCCAATTTTGACAGTAACTACAATGTAAATCGCAGCCTAACATTCCAAAACTTAACGCTTTTTCCCCGGGCAGTATATGATAAAACGGTTTTTTCTCTATCGGGTCAATTTGTAATCCTCCAACATAACCCCAGGGTACATACAGTCTTCCATCTTTATTGAATCGAACTTTGCAAATTCCCTCTTTATCCATTCCAATTTTGCATCGGTGACCACAGGCAAAACATTCTACGCGGCCATCGGAAAATGTTTTAAATAACACTCCTTCCGTACTTTCTTTATACAGCGTTTGTTTAAACGTGAGAGTTTGTTCGTTATCTATTCGGGTTTTCATAATTGCGGTAAAATATAATGCACTTTTTCCACACAACGCAACTCAATGCTTGAATTAATCTCTCTTTCTTCTTACTTTTTGCCCGCAAGTTTACTACGAATATGAAATTTTACACTTTCAACATTACCCTATTTTTGTTTCTTTTATGTTTGAATGTTTTTCCTCAAACAAATAAAGAAGGAATGAACGCTCAACCCAAAAACTTTTTTACGCCGATTTCAAAAGGAACTCCGACAGTTGAATCCAAGGTAAACTCGTTTGCTTTGGAAATTCTAATTTCCACCAATGGCTTTGGAGTTGGGGGATTTTACCGGAAGCAGTACTCAACAAAAGTATCCGGCTTTATTGATTTATTTATTTCTGAAGCGAGCGATGAAAGTGAATTAGTTTATACCGATTATCTTGGAAATACATATTACCCGGGAAAAGTAAATCGTTTTCTCATTGCTCCCTTGCTTGTTGGCGTGGAATACCGGTTATTTGAAGAGGAGATAAGAAGCAACTTTCGACCATTTGTCAGCGCAGGAATTGGACCTTCGGTTATTTATTCGTCACCGGCACAAATAGAATTTTTTTCTTCATTGAAATACGGAAAATCGCATTTTACGGGAGGCGGATTTCTTGGAATGGGTATTTATTGGGGAGCGAGTGCGGAATCACTTATCGGGGTAAACGTTCGATATCTTTATTTGCCCTACCCGAAAGGAATCGAGAGTCTTGAAAGCCCGATTGATGGCAAGAGGACAAAATTAAAACAGATGGGGGGATTATATATCACGCTTACTTTCGGGCGAAGTTACTAAACAACATTGGCGTTCACGTAAAATCTCCCCAGTTTTACGGAACGCCAATGTGAGCCATGGCAAAAAAACTCGGGACAAAGTTACGCGCTATTTACGCTAAGGCGTGTGATTCAACTCACGATTATGGAAATATGAAAAATTCTTAAACATTTGCCCCAACCCATTGACGGAGAAATTTCCCTGTCCACGATTTTTCATTTGCAGCAATGAATTCGGGCGTTCCTTCTGCAACAATTTCACCCCCGTTCTTTCCTCCTTCAATTCCCAAATCAATTACCCAATCCGCGCATTTAATAATATCCAGGTTATGTTCGATGATGATGAGCGAATGATTACTTCGCAATAGTTTTTGAAAACATTGGAGAAGGCAATGTACGTCGTCAATGTGTAATCCTGTCGTTGGCTCATCAAAAATAAACAGAGTATGATTATGGAAATCAACATCCATTAAAAACGATGCGAGTTTCATTCGCTGCGCTTCGCCACCGGATAGTGTTGCCGCAGATTGTCCAAGCCGCAAATACCCTAATCCAACCTCCTCTAATATTTTCAATCGTAGAGCAACTCGCTTTCCTACGCTATGTTTTGAAAAGAAAGTTATCGCCTCCGCAACGGTCATATTCAATACATCAAAAATATTTTTATTATCGAACCGAATCTGCAGGACTTCCTTTTTGAACCGTTTTCCGTGACAAACATCACACTCAAGTTCTAATTCTGCGAGGAACTGCATCTCTACCCGTTGAATTCCTTCCCCCTCGCACACTTCACATCTCCCACCGGGAACATTGAAGGAAAAATGTCCCGCAGAATAGCCACGAACTTTTGCCGACTGTGTCTGTGAGAAGATATCCCTAATCAAATCGAATATCTTTAAATACGTTACAGGATTAGAACGGGAAGAACGTCCGAGAGGAGTTTGGTCAACGAGTTCAATATTATCTATTGTTTCACCGCCAATGATTTTGTCAAATGCGCCAACTGGACCATCAAACTCACCCTTCATTTTTTGTAACCCGGCGTATAAAATATTATGAACAAGGGTACTTTTACCCGATCCCGAAACACCGGTAACACAAACAAAACTTTTGAGAGGAATACGAACGTCCACGTTTTTTAAGTTATGTTCTCTCGCGCCTTTTATCGTTATAAATGCTGCAAAATTTTTCTTTCGCTGAGCAGGAACGGGGATTGAAAATTTTCCCGATAGATACTTCCCCGTGAGAGAATTATTTTTTTTGAGTTCCGATAGCGTTCCCTGAAAAACTATTTCGCCTCCCAATTCGCCCGCGTTTGGTCCAATATCAACAATGTAATCAGCGGATTCAATTATTTCTCTATCATGCTCAACGACGATAACCGTATTTCCCAAATCCCGTAAAGATTTCATTATTGAAATTAACCGTTGAGTGTCCCGAGAGTGCAAACCAATACTCGGTTCATCCAAAACATAGAGCGCTCCTACAAGTGCTGTACCGAGCGCAGTGGATAAATGGATGCGTTGCGATTCCCCCCCCGAAAGCGTTTGGGACAATCTATCAAGCGTTAAATATCCGAGCCCGACATCCACTAAATATTTTAAGCGTTTTTGAATTTCAAGAAATAAGCGGGAAGCAATTGCCTGTTCCGATTTCGTCGGTTCAAAGGTTCTGAAAAATAAATATAAGTCTTCCAACGACATCTGTACAACATCTCTTATATTTTTATCCGCTACTTTTATCCATAAAGCATCTTCGCGTAATCTTGTTCCTTTGCATTTGTTGCAAATAGTAAATCCGCGATAACGACTCATAAAAACGCGGTAATGAAGTTTGTACGATTTTGATTTCAGAAATTCAAAGAAACCATTAATACCTTCAAATTTTTGATATCCATTCCAGATTATTTCTTTTTCTTTTGGCGACAGTTGGCTATACGGAATGTTTGTTCGTATGTTTGCTTTCGGGACAATGTTCAACAACTCGGTTAAATTATGTTTCCAGTTTGGAAAATTCCAGCAGTGAATCGCCCCCTCTTCGATTGAACGTTCTTTGTTCGGAATAACTAATGCTTCATCAATTCCGATTGAACGACCAAATCCCTGACATTCCGGGCAAGCGCCAAATGGAGTATTAAATGAGAACAGATTCGGCTCAGGTTCTCTATAGTCAATGCCGCAATCCGCACATTGAAACCGTTGATTGAAATGGAACTCTTTTCCGCTTTCGATAAGTTTGAGCGTCAGTTTTCCTTCACCGAAACGAAATGCAGATTCAAGTGAGTCGGCAATTCTGTTATCAATACTTGCAGGCGAAAAAACTATTCTATCTAAAAGGACATACCTGCATGTCAAAAAAACTTGTTCAGAAATGTCATTCGTGAGTTCGATAATTTCATCATTGGAGAGCAAGCGTACAAAGCCCTGCACTCGTAATTTTTCGATTTGCTCTTTTATTAAAATCGATTTTGAATGAAGTACAGGAAAAAGAACATAGAATTTAATGTTTCCCGCTTCTTTACTTTCTTCTTTCAATTGTTCCAACACAGATTGCACTGAATCCTTTATCACCAACTTGCCACACTGCCTGCAATACGTTTTTCCGATGCGAGCAAAGAGTAGGCGAAGGTAATCGTAAATCTCCGTTTGTGTTCCTACCGTTGAACGAGGATTTTTAGAAATAGTTTTTTGTTCGATGGCAATGGCAGGAGAAATACCGTGTATGAAATCAACATCAGGTTTATCGAGTCGTTCTAAAAATTGTCTCGCGTATGATGATAAACTTTCTACAAATCGCCTTTGTCCTTCGGCATAAATCGTATCGAATGCAAGTGATGATTTTCCCGAACCGCTGACACCGGTAAATACCACGAGTTTGTTTCGCGGTATTTCCAAATTGACATTTTTCAAATTGTGAACCCGCGCGCCACGAATGATTATTGTATCATTCAAGATTTTATTCTTTGCAACAATTGGTTTGACTTTTTTAGTCTTTGGCATTGGGGTAATCGGATACGTACTTCTGAAAAATAAATTCGCTAAAATTTTAATTGTCAATAAAAGCAAAATATACTTTCCGAAAAAAGATTCTTCGAAAACAAATCCTTTATCAATAATACTGACTTGCAGATTTGCATTTCACGTCAATTCACTATATATTTTCGCCGCATTAATCAACGATTTATCGTTCACCGTCGGGGATGAAATGGTTTCGACGGGGATGAGGATGGTTATGATTGCATCTCGTGCTCTCCGTATGCACGTTAATCTCGTGGAAAACAATAATTGCAAACTATAACTATGCAATGGCTGCCTAATTAAGGCAACCCGTTTTCACAAACGTTGTGTCCACTGGACATTGTGAAGGCGTCACCCACAGTGGAATAGGCAAACGTTTGCTCGCAATGTTTGTAGAAAATTTTTAGAGATAGTTTTTCGGTTATCATGTCGCTGCGAGTACGAAAAATGAAATTTAAATAGCGAATATAGATGTAGCAGTTGTAATGGTCTTCTCTTCGGACGTGGGTTCGACTCCCACCATCTCCACAAAAGAAAGAAAGGTTTGGTGTTTTAGTTAAAGATTTGAGTTGTAAATTCTACAGCCAACCGAAAACCCAAACCTCTTACCGTATGAAAATTAGAAGTATCCAAAAAAAATAAATCAATGAAACTCCAACTTCCATTTACAAAACTTTCCGGCGCAGGAAATGATTTTGTTCTCATTGATAATAGGGGAGGAGAGTATAACTTACCGTGGGAGAAAGTTGCTCAGCAAATTTGTCAACTGCATTTTGGAATTGGCGCTGATGGGTTGTTAGTGTTGGAAGACTCGAAAAAATATGATTTTGAAATGAAGTACTTCAACAGCGACGGAAGTTATGGAGGAATGTGCGGTAATGGCGGGCGTTGTGCGGCGTATTACTATTTTCTGAACGACAACGAATCAAACCTTGTTCATTTTGAATCAATCGGCAAAGAGTATGTCGCGGAAGAAACACATCACACCATACGATTAAAAATGAATGATGTGAATGTTTTGCCGACACTTTATTCACCAACAATTAATAAAATCAAGTACAAAATTTATTTCCTCGATGTTGGTTCACCGCACGCAGTTTTATTTTTTGAAGACAAAAAAAATAGACTCGAAACATTTCCCGTTGAAGATATAGGAAGAAAAGTTCGCTCGCACAAACTCTTTTCTCCAAGAGGAACAAATGTGGATTTCGTACAAAGAGTAAATGACACAACCATCGCTTTACGCACATTTGAACGAGGAGTTGAAGCCGAGACACTTGCTTGTGGGACAGGCTCAGTCGCCAGCGCACTCGTCAGTTCACAGATTTGGAAGATGCGTTCACCAATACACGTTATTCCAAAAAGTAATCAGAAACTCTCGATACACTTTCAATTCGTCAATGAAAGATTTGTGGAAGTTTGGCTCGAAGGTCCTGCGAGCGTAATCTTCAAAGGCATATTCTGTTATGATATCAGGCAAAATAGACTTATTGATTTTCCGCAATAATTTGAAAAGAATGTATATCGCACATAATCTATGTTATGTAAAGTATTAAATAGAGCAAATGCCTAACTCTGTGCTATTATCACCAACGGTTGCCCTTTTTCGACAGTTAATTTCTCGCTCACTAAAACCTTCTTCACTTTCCCCTCACTCACCGATTTAATATCGTTCTCCATCTTCATCGCTTCGAGAACTAACAATTTCATTCCCTTTGAAATTGAATCTCCAACGGCAATATGAATTCTCGAAACTAATCCCGGCATCGGTGCTTTCACTTCAAATATTTTTCTATCGCCGTCTTGTTTCTGAAAGCTATTCACCAGTTCACTCAACTCATCAACAACTTCGACAGAAATATTTTTATTGTTGATGAGAACATTGTAATTGTTTTCATCCGTATTTCTGATGATTGATTCGAATGGTTTTCCGTTGAGATGAAGTGTTGAAAGTTTCTTTGAAATGTCTGCATTTGAATATTTGAAAACATTTCCATTTACTGTCAATGTTGATTCATCGAGAATTTCAACTTCATAATTCTTTCCTTCTATTAAGATGTTGTGTTTTGACTTCATCATCTGAAATTTCCTATTCTTTTTTTCTTCCACACGGAATTTGTTCCATTTGAAGGTTTGATTTTGTTCTGTGTTGAATTATTCTTCTCAAACAAAACTGTAAACACCGCAGCAGCAATTTTTTCTTCTTCTGAACTCTCGTTTTGAAATCCATTCGGAAAATGTTTTGTAATAAAACTTGTATCAAGATTTCCATCAAAAAAATCTTTCTGTGAAATAATTTGCAAACATGCTTGAATATTTGTTTGGACGCCATCAATGATATATTCAGAAAGAGCGCGTTTCATTCGTTTAGTGGAAGTAATCCTTGAATCGGAATAGGTTATGAGTTTTGCAATCATCGGGTCGTAATAAATTGAAATCTCGTTTCCTTCATCAATTCCTTTATCTTCACGAACTCCAACTCCACTCGGCGAATGCAAGTAATTGATTGCTCCCGTTGAAGGGAAAAAATTATTCGCTGAATCTTCTGCATAAATTCTGCATTCTATCGCGCTCCCTTTCAATGAAATATCGCTTTGTGTGAAAGCAAGTTTCTCCCCTTCTGCTACGCGGATTTGCTCTCTTACTAAATCAATTCCGGTTACCAATTCTGTTACCGGATGTTCGACTTGCAATCGCGTATTTACTTCGAGGAAATAAAAATTTCTTTTTTCATCAACGAGAAATTCAACTGTTCCGGCGTTTGAGTAGTTCGCAAGTTTTGCTACTTCTACTGCGGCGTTTCCCATTCTCGTTCGTAATTCTTCCGTCACAATTGGAGAAGGAGATTCTTCAATTATTTTTTGATGCCGCCGTTGAATTGAACATTCGCGCTCTCCGAGATGAATGATATTTCCATAACTATCGCCGAGTATTTGTATTTCAATATGTCGAGGATTTTGCAAATACTTTTCGATAAACACACGGGAATCTTTGAATGAATTCAACGCTTCGCTTTGACATAAACGAATTGCATCTTCCAATTCTTCTTCACGTTCGACAATTCTCATTCCTTTTCCACCACCGCCGGCTGCGGCTTTTATCAATACGGGGAAAGAAATTTCTTTCGCAATTATTTTTGCTTGTTGAATATCAGTAATCGGTTCATCTGTTCCGGGAACAGTGGGAACATTGGAATTTCTGAGTAACTGTTTCGCTTTTGTTTTGTCGCCAAGTGTTTCAATTGCTTTTGACGATGGACCGATAAATATAATTCCGTTTTCTTCTACGAGTTTAGCAAACGAAGAATTTTCCGAAAGAAATCCGTACCCCGGATGAATTGCATCAGCATTTGTTTTCTTTGCAACATCAATTATTTTTTCTGCATCGAGATAACTTTCTTTTGGTTGCGGCGCTCCAATACAAAACGCTTTATCTGAAAACCGAACAAACGGCAACATCCTATCCACATCCGAATACACAGCGACAGTTTGAATTCCCATTTCTCTGCACGTTCGCATAATTCGCAAAGCAATCTCTCCCCTATTTGCAACGACTATTTTTTTTATTTTTCTTTTCACAATTTCTTTGCTGTTATGATAAAAATGTGGCGATAAAATACGTTTAAAATGAAAAAGGCGAAACCAAATGGAATCGCCTTTACTTTTAATTGTCATTCCCGCGAAAGCGGGAATCTATTATCGTTTGTCAAATAGATTCCGCATCTCCGAAGGAGTCCTTTGGACAAGTGCGGAATGACAATGATGTTGCTATTTCATCAACACAAGTTTCTTCGTTTCCGTAAAAATTTGTTTTCCTTCTTCCGAAACTAGCAACCTATAAAAATACACGCCACTCGAAAGTGAACTTGCGTCGAATTGTATTTCGTGTTCCCCTTCGTCCATTGCTTCGTTATTCAATAATGTTGCAACTTCTTGTCCGAGAACATTGTAAATTTTCAATGATACATTGCCAACCGCTAACAACGAAAAACCAATAACTGTTTGTGGATTGAACGGATTGGGATAGTTTTGTTGTAGAGAAAATTCCTCAGGAACATTACCTACGTTTGAGAAGAAAACAAGTTGTGCCGCTTTGGCTCCGGGGGAATGTGTTAGGAAACTTACACGATTGATACCAATTAACCCTGCAAACTTTAATGCACCGCTCGCATTGATGGAATCGCCATTCGCAAGTGCTATCGTTGTATCGAATGCTTCATTCACACTGTTCAATATATTGCGCAAGGTTTCCAATGCAGCCGCACCGACTTTTGCTGTATCAACTCCGGGTAATGTTTTGGTTTTGTGATACGTCAATACCGTATCTATGCGATTGGCAATTTGAGAAAGCGGCATTCCGTTGTATGGGCTTCCATCAGAAACATACACGAGCGAATCGAGTCCTGTTGGTGTTACTCCTTTGATACTTGAATACAAATTCAACTTGAACAAACCGAATGCTTGTGCAAGCGGATTTGTGTATGCTTTAATGTTCGGAGAAAGTGCTTTCACAAACCGTTTCTTTTTATTTGCGCCGGATTTTCTTACGATATCAAATGGTGCGTTAAATGTTCTGTCGGTATCAATCTGCGTGTAAAACTTTCCGAAGTCCGCGCCTTTTTTGTAGAGTATCCATCCCAACGTTTTTGCAAGATTTTTATCTGATTGCGGAATCCCGAGCGTAATCCCGCTCTTTCCACCAGTACGTACAATTGTTGTATCACGCCAGTTGGCAATTTTCGGAAGGAGCGCAGACTTTCCTTTCTTGTTGAGTTTAGCAGGTTTTCCTCCCAAGTCGGTAGAAAGCGCAAACGTGCGATAATATTTGGTGACGGCGAACTTTACCCGTATCGTATGCGCACTTGTTACATTGATAAATGTGTATGATGAAGACGAATCAACCAACACGCCATCTACCAAAACGCTATCAACATAGTATCCAACATCGGGTGCAAAGGTAAATTGTTGGTTTGAACCATAATTTACATTCACTGTTCCTGAAGGAGAAATATTCCCGTTTGCACCAGCGTTTGTTGTAAGAGTGTACGTGTTGATTGCAAAGTCTGCGGTAACAGTTTTATCTACATCCATCGTGAGGGTATCAGGATTTTCTATTCCTTCTAAATCACCGCTCCAATTTACAAAATGAAAATTTGTTGCCGGAATTGCTGTGAGTATTACTTCTGTTCCATAATTATAATTCGTTTGTTCGGGATTCTTTGTTACACTTCCATTCTCTGCATTTACTGTGAGAGTGTAAGCGTTGATTGCAAACACCGCTCTTATCGTATGATTCGATGTAACGTTATTAAACGTGTAACTCGTCGTCGAATCTACTTTCACTCCATCCACTATAACACTATCAATGTGGTATCCCGAGTTCGGGGCGAATGTAAATGTTGGATTTCCTCCGTTGTTAAGGACAACATAACCCGAGGGAAAAATACTTCCGTTTGCTCCCACAGTAGCAGTAATGGTTGAAGTGGCACCCAATTTCACCACCCAGAAATCAGAACGTCCATGATTTCCACTCACATCGCCATCAATGGAATATGAAAGTCCCGCTACAGCAGTGCCTCCATCTGCCGTTTGGATGAGAGTTTGTGCTTTTTCATAATATGCCCCGCCCAAAGTCTTCTGTAATTGAAGTTGCCCTGAAGAATTTAATTCCACTATCCAAAAATCTCCTTCGCCATGATTTCCGCTCACATCACCATCGTTGGATAATGTCACTCCTGCTACAGAATATTCCCCCTCTGTTGTTTGGATGAGACTATACACTTCATCATAATTAGTCCCACCCAAAGTCTTCTGCCACTCGAGTTGTCCTGTAGAACTCAATTTTACCACCCAGAAATCTCTCAAGCCATGATTTCCGCTCACATCGCCATCGGTGGAATGTGTATTTCCCGCAACAGCATAGCCCCCCTCTGTCGTTTGGATGAGACTATACGCAGCATCATCACCTGTCCCACCCAAGGTCTTCTGCCACTCGAGTTCACCGGAAGAATCTAACTTCACCACCCAGAAATCCTCACCTCCATGATTTCCGCTCACATCGCCATCGGTGGAATGTGTATATCCCGCAACAGCATAGCCCCCCTCAGCCGTTTGTATGAGACTTTGTGCATAATCATTACCTGTTCCTCCCAAGGTCTTCTGCCACTCGAGTTGTCCTGTAGAACTCAATTTTACCACCCAGAAATCACTATTGCCATGATTTCCGCTCACATCACCATTGTTGGATACTGTCAATCCCGCGACTGCATAGCCACCATCTGTCGTTTGGATGAGACTATATGCTCCATCGCCGCTTGTCCCACCCAAGGTCTTCTGCCACTCGAGTTGTCCCGTGGAACTTAATTTCACCACCCAAAAATCGAAACCGCCATGATTTCCGACCACATCACCATTGTTGGAACCAGCCTCTCCCGCAACGGCATAGCCACCATCTACCGCCTGGATAAGACTGTGTGCATAATCATTACTTGTCCCGCCTAAGGCCTTCTGCCACAGAAGTTGTCCTGAAGAATCTAATTTCATCACCCAGAAATCAGCACCGCCATGATTTCCACTTACATCTCCATCGTTGGAAAATGTTAGTCCCGCAACGGCATAACCATTCTCTGCAGTTTGGATAACACTATATGCTTCATCATTATTTGTCCCGCCGAAGGTTTTCTGCCAATGAATAGGTGGAATTGATTGAGCGAATGATAATTGTGTCGTGAGAATTGACAGTGCGAAGATGAGTGCGAGAGTTGTTAAAGGTCTTACACTTTTAAAATATGTCTGTTTCATAATATTTGCTACGCTTAAAAATGAATAATAATGTTAATGAAGTGATATAGTTTTAAAGACATCTTCTATCAGTGAGAAAAGAATTTCGGGTGCGGCTCGGTAGGGGAATAAAGCATTGAGAAACGAGTTGCATTATGCGAGTATCGGGTCAAACGAGCGTAAGTTAATTAAACACTGAGAGAACGATATATTTTTTTGTTGGGTGTAATATACGTGTGGTGGGCAGAAAAACAAATGAAAAGAGAAAATATTTTAAAATAAACGATGTCCTCTATTTTTGAAGCGGAGGGCATCTTTGTTGCCAATTATTACACCAAGATACGAGTATTTGTATTTGTTTTAGTTTGTTACATAAAAATTGTTAGTTTGTTAATAGTATTCTTATTTGTAAATCTCTTTTCTATCCCCGAGTTTCAAAATGTTTGCTGTATCTTTTTCGATATCGAATAACACGCGGTAATCTCCAATTCGGAAACGCCAATCTCCGTACTTTGAGTCTTTCATTTTCTCTGCGTATTGTAACGGATTTTTTTGAGCAAAATAAAATTCAAGTTTCGCAACAATCCTTTTCTGAGTTGCGGTGTCAAGTTTTTCTAAACTCTTCAATGCGCCGGGTGCAAAGATGACATTCATCGAAAAAATTCTTACACGGAGAGTTTTAGTTTCTCCTTCACTTCTTCCATCGTGAAACCTTTACCTTTGCGGACATCTTCGCGCGCTTTCTTAATTTTTTCGGGCAATAATTTGGAATTAAACATTTCAAGTTCTTCTTTTATTTTTTCGTAATCATCGAGGGGAAGTATTACCACGGGTAATTTTCCAATATCGTACCTCAAAGATTTTTCCTCTAATATTTGTAGTGCTGTCATAATCGTTTGTTCGTTAACTCGTTCGTTAGTTATTTAGTTAAAAATTCTTCTGGCGTAATGCCTGCTTGTATCAAAATTGCTCGTAACGTTCCTTCGGGAATATCTCCCATATGATGAGGAACAGTAGTAAATCTTTTCGTTGTTTCATTCCACCAAATTTCGTGGCTTCCAGCGGCTGGCGGTAAAATGTAAAACTACATTGTTTCAAACGTTTTACTACCTCTCGGTGTGAAAAGCCGGATAATTTTCCCATTTCATTTCTACAATGAGAGGTAAATCAAATTCTTTCCCAATCGCTTGAAAAGAAATTTTTTGTGTCAATTCATTTTTGGCTTCGAAAATCTTCTGAGCAACATCGCGTGCAATTTCCACGGTTTCGCTTATTGTTTTCCCTTGCGCAACAAGTCCTTTCACATCGTCTGATGTTACTAAAAAAAATCCTTCCGGAAGTTTTTCAATATGAAGTTGAATAATACGTTCCATAAATTGTGTTGTTGATTTGTTCGTTAAACTTGTTTTAAAAAGTATTATGCTGCTTTCTTTCTTTGTAAAGTATTGCCAATAACCATTGACTCAATGCTCAATTGATAATCCAAATTTTCCCATTCAACGCCCGTTCCCCGACAAATAAAATGGTAATCTTTCAATTCTTCTACGGTAGAATTTTTTAATTCCGGATACCAGTCGAGAGGTGTTGAAATCCTACGACCATCTTTTAATTCTACGGTCAAAAACGTATCATCAAAAGTAACTTTTTTACCTGCTAAAGTATTCATTCCATTTCTTGATAAAATATTCTTTGTTTGCTTTCGTTATGTCTAACACTTTTCTTAATTCTGGCTTGCTAAAATAGTTTTGTACAACAAAAAGTGTTTCCAATTCAATTTTTGCGTAACGTTCGCCTTTGGAAACGTGTATGTGTTTTGGTAAGCGTTCATTTACATAAAAGAAAAACTTATAACCGTCTTTACGAAGTAGTGTTGGCATTACTATAATACTTTGAAAGTAACGGCGTAAATATAAACATTTGTTTTTATGATGAAAAAGACTCGCAGATATTTAGCGAATCATCTCACCAACTCCACCACCGTCGCTCCCATTCCCCCTTCATTCCATTCTGCTTGTGCGTACGATTTTACTAACGGATGTGTTGTAAGATATTCCGTAATGCGTTTCCGTAATGCTCCGGTTCCTTTTCCGTGAATGAGATTTACTTTTTCCAAACCAGACGTTGCGGCTTCATCGAGAAATTTATCAACGAGCGCAACTGCTTCGTCGCCATATAATCCACGTAAATCTATTTCGCGTTTGATTTCTTTAGCAGTTACCGGAACAGTCTGCCCGATAAATTTCTTCTGCACCTTTGATTCCACGTGCTGCAATTCGCTTTTATGTACCTTCATTTTTAACGTTGCAAAGGATACCCAAAACTCTTCGCCATTTTTTGTCTCGGAAATTATTTCTCCGGTTTCCGTTCCCCGTTTCATCTTTACAACTTCGCCCACGGAGAATTTTTCTTCCTGTTCTGATTGCGGTTCGATTATTTCTCTTTTTTGAAGCACAACACGTTTCAACGCAGCAACATTCTCTATCTGCTGTGCAACGACATTCTTTTCCGCAGCGGCATCACGTATCTCTTTTACAGCGAGTTCGATGGTTCTTCGCGCAGAGTCAAGTAGTTCCTTTGCTTCATTCAATGCTTTACGCCGGATTTCCTTCACCGCTTTGTTCGATGCACTCAGTTTTGTTTCATACGAAGAAATCAATACAGAAATTTTCGTTCGTTCATAATTTATTGTTTCTGCTTCCTTCTGCAGAAATTGCGAACGTTTCTCTACGTCATTTAAGAGTTGCTCCAGTTGATTCGGCAATTCACCTCGATATTTTTTTGCCTCATGCAAAATATATTCGGGAAAATTCATTCGCTGCGCAATTTCCAATGCGTAACTGCTTCCGGGAATTCCAACACGCAAACGATACGTCGGCATCAACGTTGCCTGGTCAAATTCCATTCCGGCGTTTTCAATATTTTCCGTGCTTTGCGCAAACGCTTTCAATTCGCCGTTGTGTGTTGTTGCAATAGTCAAGCATTTTCGCTTCGTAAGAAAATCCAATACCGAAGCGGCGATTGCACTTCCTTCTGTCGGGTCTGTTCCGCTTCCAAGTTCATCGAGCAAGACTAAACTTTCATCATCTGCATTTTCAATTACGATTTTCAGATTCTGCAAATGCGAACTGAACGTGCTTAAATCATTTTCAATAGATTGCTCATCGCCGATATCAACAAATAATTTTTGCAATAACTTGCATCGTGATTCCGAGGAAGCAGGAATATGCAATCCTGCTTGCACCATCGTGAGAAGTAATCCGATTGTTTTCAACGTAACGCTTTTTCCTCCCGCGTTTGGTCCCGTGATGAGGAGTGTTTTCCAATCGTTTCCCATTTCAATGGTAAGCGGGACAACATCTTTCCACGAATGTTTTTCGAGTAATAACGGATGTCTTGCATTTTCAAAATATATGGTTCCCTCCTCAATGAACTGTGGTGCGTTTCCCTGAATTTCCAATGAGTAGCGGGCTTTCGCCTCCACGAGTTCCAGATACGAGAGTACATCAACGTTATGCAGCAATTCGAGGCGATGGTCGCTCACCTGCAATGAAAGTTCGCGGAGAATTTTTTCTATCTCGCGTTGTTCTTCAAAATGGAGCGAACGGATTTCATTATTCAACACAAGTGTTTCCGACGGCTCAATGAACATAGTTTGTCCGCTTGCTGAGGAGGAGTGAATAAATCCGGCAACCTGATTTTTGTGTTCCGCTTTTATCGGGATAACCATTCTCCCTTCGCGCGTGGTGATGATTTCATCCTGCGCAAACCCATCTTCCACGACTTTCTTCAAAATAGTTTCTAATCGTTTCCGAAGCGATTGGGAAATTTCTGCAATGCGGTTGCCGATATTCTTTAAGTGTCGGCTCGCAGAATCCTTGACGCTTCCGTTTTCGTCAATTGCCTGCTCGATATTGTATTCCACTATTTTATCGAAGTATAATCCCTGAACGCGCAACGCAATGAGGGGATAATGCTCTTTCTTGCGGGAAAAAAATAACGATGTTTCGCGGCTTACTTTCAGCAATTGATGCAGTTGAAGTAATTCCTGCGAGGAGAGGTACGCTCCTTCTACCGATAGTTTATGTAAAAGGTAGGGTGATTCATCCGTTACTTGAAAGGGAATTCCTCCTTCAACCTCTACTGCAAGCCGCATTTCGGAAACAATCGCAAGTTCGTAACGAACTTTTTCGGCGGAGGAAAACGGGAAGGTCTGTTCGAGAAGTTTTTTGGCTGTGGCGGAAGAGAGATATTGCTCAACGCGGGACTTTACAACGTCGAATTCAATTTTCGCGAATGACGATAAAAATTCTTGCATAAGATAATTTCAAACCATCAAGGTTTCTTGTTTTATATCTCAAATATTCTAATGAGAAAAACCTTGAAAGTTATTTCTTTTCATTCCGGAATCTCTTGAAGCGAATCTTGAAGTGATTCTTGCGTCGAACGGGGAAAAATATCTTCCGTCTTATCCATTATTTGCGGTGCAAGATTGATGAGCGTTTTGTAAAGTTTCGATGGCTCTTTCATTTCTTCATTGGGGAAATGAAAAAAACTTGCGCCGAGCAAAAGAAAACTCAATACTATCACCGCCTGAACTATTCCGACGATTCCTCCGAGGATTCTATTGATAATGGAATACTTCGGTTTATCCGGCTCGAATAATCTATACAATACTTTTACGACGATATATACGATGAGAAAGATGAGAAGAAAACTCAACGCCACGGAAAGTTGCGGTGAGAAACTTGCATTATTCATCAGGAATACCGAACCCATCCGAAAAAAGCGATACGAAAGATACGCGCCAAGCAATACAGCAATGAGTGTAAAAACTTTTTTCAGTAATCCGTCTTTTAATCCGAGAAGAAAACCGAGAAGGAGAAACGAAGCGAGAATAATGTCTAACATAAAGCGTGGGAGTGTAGAGCGTAGAGCAGAGAGTTCAAAGTAATTAGATTACTCTACGCTCCCTGCTCTATGCTATTACTTGTTTAACAATTTCCTGCACCATCTTCCCATCCGCTTTGCCTTTGAGTTCTTTCATCACCATTGGCATCACTTTGGAAAATTCTTTCGAGCCGACTTGTTCTGCAATGCGTTTTACTTCCGCGCGGACTTCATCCTCACTCATTTGCTTCGGTAAAAATTCCAACAGTATTTTCAATTGCGCTTCTTCTTCGGCAACCATTTCCAATCGTCCGACTTTCTGCGCAATCTCGATTGTTTCTTTGCGTTTCTTCACCTGATTGTTGATGATTTGCAAGACGTTTTCGTCAGCAATTTCTCCCTTACCGGATTTTTCATATTCCAGAATTCCTGCACGGACAGAACGAATTGTTTCGAGCCGGACTTTATCGCTGCTCTTCATCGCGGCTGTCATTTGTTGTGTAATTGTTTCTTTTAAGGACATAGTGTAGGTAAAAGTTAAAAATGTAAAGTTAAAAAATTCATTGGACTTGGTGTCTTGGTGTTTAAACTGTTACTACAATGACACGAGGAAATCTAAAATGTTCACATTCCTCCAAACATCGGAATCACCGCGCCATTGATTGAACGCGCATTTTCCGAACATAAAAAAATCATTGCCTCGGCTATTTCTTCGGGCGTAACACATTTTGCATAATCTTCTTTCTTCAGCCATTGTTTGTTTTTTTCCGTAAGAATTACGCTTGGTGCGATTGCGTTTGCTGTTATTCCTTTTGATTTCATTTCCTCTGCAATTGTTTGCGTTAATGCGACAACTGACATTTTTGAAATCGTGTACGCGCTTGCATTTGCCGTTGGTTTGAATGTTTGTTTCGATGCAATATTGATTATTCTTCCGTATGATTTTCCCTCTGCTTGCTTCAAAAATTCTCTCGAACAAAGAAACGCAGTTTTCAAATTGAGCGCAAACATTTTTTCTATTTCTTCAAGCGAAGTGTCTGCAACGGATTTTCCTCCGCTATAACCCCCGGCAATGTTAATGAGAATATCAATCGCTCCGAATGATGCCTTTGCTTGTTGAAATAATTGCTTCACATCATCTTCATTCGTCAAATCCGTTTTACAAAAGAGAAGTTGCTTATTTCTTTCCGAAGTAAATCGCTCAACATCTTTTTCATTGCGATAAGGAACAACAACGTTCGCTTTTTCTTTCAGAAAATACTGAACAACAACGCTTCCCAACGCTCCCGTTCCGCCGGTAATGATTACTGTTTTGTTTTGTAACGAGTTCATTCTAAAAATTTTTGCGCGGAAAATATACAAGGAACGAAGGGGAGAATAAAACGGAAAAATAAAAGTCTATTGATATTCCCATCAAAGTCTCTCCCCCATTCTTCATTCCTCGTTCTTTAATCTCTCTCTTTCCTTCAGCAACTTCTGCAATTTTTTTACCGCGTGGAGGTGGTCAGCATAGTTCGTGGTAAATGTATGCCCGCCGGTACCGTTCGCTACAAAAAACATATTGTTATGCTTCTTCGGGAAAAGAACTGCGAGTATGGATTCCCTTCCCGGATTATTGACCGGTCCCGGCGGTAATCCGTAATAACGATACGTGTTGAACGGAGATTGAATTTTGTAATCGCTGTATTTCAACCTCCGGGGTCCATCGGGAAGTGCATATTGAATTGTCGGGTCTGCCTGCAGTGGCATTTGTTTTCGCAACCGGTTCAAATAGACACCGGCGACTACCGCACGTTCGGAATCTATGGCAGTTTCCCCTTCCACAATCGAGGCGAGAGTAAGTACTTCGTGGAGAGTGATGTTCATCCTTTCTGCGCGGGATTTCCATTCTTCGGGAAATTCCGACCGGAATTTTTCCACCTGTTTATGCAGAATATCTTCTTCATTCATCTGCCACATTACCTCGTAGGTTGCAGGAAAGAGATATCCTTCGAGCGTATGGGCATCAATCTTCATCCTGCGGGTAAACTTTTTTTCGAAGGCGAGTTGAGCATACCGCGCGGAATCAATGCCCGCTTCTCTCCGTAACAACCGGGCAATGGAAGTAATTTTCATTCCCTCGGGAATTGTTACCACGACAGGAATAATTGCGCCGCCGCTTCGGAGAAGATTCAGTATTTCCAAATTGGAACGCCCACTCGGGATACTGTACTTTCCGACGATAACGGTATTCTCTCCCCCGCTCAACTCGGCGACAAGTTCAAAGTACCATCTGTTCTCGATAAGTTTTTTTTCGGTAAGATGGTCAACTACGTCGGTGAAGGTCATTCCCTTCGAAACGAATAACACTTTTTCCTTTCCTCCCGGGTAGGTATTCGGAGCGTAAAATACTTTATAGAATATGAACGCGACTCCCGCGAGTGCGAGGAAGAAGGTAATGAGAATAAGGCGAAGTAGTAATCTGAACATCTGTTTTTTTACTATCGGGTACGTTCAATACATCATACAAAAATAATTCAAATATCAAATCTCAAATAAATTCTACCATTCCCATATCAAATTTTCGACTATGTTCATTCGTACAATCATTTGTTATTTCGAAATTGGTATTTGGACTTTGCTTGAGTTTCACTGTACGGCTGCGTTCGGTACCGGGACAAGGTCAAACGCCGATGAGATACCTCGTTCCAGTTTCATTTGTCCAACAACAGCAATCATCGCGCCGTTATCAGTGCAGTATTGCAATGCCGGGATATGCAATTCGAGAGCATTTTCCTTGCAGAGTGTTTGCATTCGGGAGCGCAATTCCGCATTGGCAGAAACGCCCCCCGCAATAGCAACAGAGCGGACTCCATATTTCTTCGCCGCTGCAATAAGTTTTACGCTCAACACATCCACCACAGCACGCTGAAAACCGGCGCAGATGTCGTTCACTGCATTTTCACTGATGGAGAAATTATTTTCGTTTTTCAGAAAATGATGCTCGCGAAGGTAATACAGGACTGAAGTTTTCAATCCGCTAAAACTAAAATCAAATTCGTTCTCAAGGGCAAATGAGCGGGGAAATTTTATCGCGTTTGGATTTCCCTGCTTTGCAAGTTTATCAATGATGGGACCGCCGGGATAATCGAGATTCAACATCTTCGCCACCTTATCGAATGCCTCGCCTGCCGCATCATCCAATGTTTCACCAAGAATGGTATGTTTGAACGGTTCCTCAATCAACACCAGCAATGTGTGTCCGCCGGAAACGATGAGGCAAATAAAAGGGTACTGCGGTTTCTGTTCCGCAAGAAAATTGGAATAGATATGCGCTTCGAGATGATGAATACCAACGAAAGGAATTCCCAATCCGAACGCAAGCGCTTTAGCAAAATTGACACCGACAAGAAGCGCGCCCATCAATCCGGGAGCGTACGTAACGGCAATACCATTGAGTTCGTGCGAAGAGATGTTTGCTTTCTGCAACGCGCTTTCCAACACAGGAATGATGAGTTGCAAATGAGCGCGGGAAGCAAGTTCGGGAACAACGCCGCCAAATTCATTGTGGATGAGTTGCGAAGAAATCACGTTGGATTGTATCGCGCCATCTATTATTACGGCGGCAGAAGTTTCGTCGCACGAAGTTTCGATACCAAGAATTGTCATAATTTTCGGGAAGTAAAATAAGGAAAAAGGTACGAGAGAGAGAGGAATTTCGCGTGAAATCTTTTTAAAAGTAGAATGCACGAATACGTAGTACTCGTGCATAACCATCAGTCGGGGTGACAGGATTCGAACCTGCGACTTCTTGCTCCCAAAGCAAGCGCTCTAGCCGGGCTGAGCTACACCCCGTTTCCCAAAAAAATGCGCGACAAATATACACAATTAGAACTAACTATCGGGAATGAAAGAATGAAAATAAAAAGCGACTCACATTTCTGCAAGTCGCTTTTCCATTTTCAGGAATGAATATTATACTTGATACTATTTCATTAGCACCATTTTTTTCACGCTGACATTAGTGTGTCCTGTGGTATTAATTTCATCTTCTTGAAGTTCTGTTGCCTGGAGCCGATAAAAATACACTCCGGATGGCAGTGAATTGGCTTCGATGAGAACTTCGTGCATTCCTTCATCATGATATATTTCGTCAAGGACATTCAAAACACGTTGACCGAGAACATTAAAGATTGAGAGATGGACAACAGATGCTTTCGGCAAACTAAATTCGATGGTGGTAGCAGGATTAAACGGGTTCGGATAATTCTGCTCTAAGGAAAATGTGAAAGGAATATTCACATTCGGATTTGTTTCCTCAAAATTCGTGTTGATTTTACTCGGTAACTCGCGGACAATCCCAACGTCCGAAGCCGTTTTATACCCTTTAAGTTTTATTCCGTATCCATTTTTACTCTTTACGGCAGCCGTATCTATTTCATACGTTGAACTATTAAAATCCGTTGCAAACCCATCATTGATTGGTTTGAGATATTCTGTCACAAAAGTTTGAAGATTGGTATAAGCCACCTGAGTTGTAATTTCGTTTCGTTCCCAGTATGTCATCAGAGTGTCGTAAATTTGTCCAACCTGATTCAGGGTAAGATTACTGAGAGAACGCCCCGCAATAACATAGGGTGAACTTAATACTTCGAGTGTTCCTAAACCTTCAGGAGTAATTCCATATTGACTTGCATAAAGGTTTAATCGAAAAAGAACGCCTTGTTCCCAGGCAGGATTATCATACCGCTTTTTATCGGCTTTTATTCCCTTCACCAATTTTTTATTCGCTTTTCCCGGCGCGCGGAAATAATCAATCGGGTATGCTTGTCCGGTGTGTGGTGCGGTGAAGAGTTTCCCAAGAGTTGCCCCTTTGTTGTAGGCAATCCATCCATATTTTTTCGCAGAATCTTTTGTTGTTTGTTCGATGCCAAGGAAGACTCCCCCCTTCTTTCCCAGTTTTTGAAAAACGGCTTGTACTGCAGTTGCAAGATTTGGTGTGCCGACAATTGCTTTGGTTTTCGAGTTATATTTTAATTTCACCGGTTTTTGAGCAAGTAGTGATGTTGCGGCAAATGTCCGGAGTCTGATTTTCCCACCATAATTTCCAAAGTTCGTGTTTCCAAATTCCCTCCCGCTTTCCATCGCAATCGTGTACGCGCCCCCCTGGTTTGGAGGATACGATTGCGACCATCCTGGCTGGTTCGTTTCGGTAACATTATAAACACCAGTTGCCAATCCTGTGAATTCAAAATAACCACTGTCATTTGTTACCGTTGACCTGACTAAAGCGCCGGATAAATTAACGGTCCAACCACTTTGAGGTACTTCCGCAGAATCCGGTTCGTAGATACCATTGGCATTTTTATCACTATAAACAATTCCGGTGATACCTCCTCGCCGGAATACACCAAAATTATTTCTCGTATAATTGATCCCGCTCGTAGAGATGTCGAGAATATAAAAACCGAGTTCCTGCGGAAAGGTGAGTACCCAATTTGTTTGCAGGACTTCATTGACAAGATAACCACCCGGTAGTAAATTCTTGAAAGAATAATTTCCGTTGGAATCCGTTAACGCTGTGTCCCGCTTAGCTCCAAAAATAGTTAAACGCCAATCTCTTATCCCCGGTTCGTCAACATCCTTCACGCTATTTCCATTGATGTCATCAAATACAGTTCCACTAATCAATCCCAACTGAAAGTTTCCAAAATCAAGAGCAGTCAAACTATCACCACTGAGGGCAGAGAGAAAATAGGAAGTTGGTAGTGATGGCAGACTCTGTTTCCAACCAACAGGTAACACCTCACTGAGGATATAACTTCCTGAATGTAAACTATCAAAAATAAAATTTCCATTTGCATCTGATAATGTTGAATCAATTTCTGAACCGCTGATTCGGATTAACCTATCAGGAAGTCCTAATTCACCCTCATCGCGAATCCCATCAACATTTAAATCCACAAAAACATTCCCGCTGAAATATGCAAGACGGAAATTTCCAAAATTTTCTGTGGAAGAACTGAAACCGCTTGTTACAACGTTTGGTGCAGGAATACCCGATGTCAGAATCCAATTATCCTGAGGTACCTCGCGGATATAATATGTACCGGCAAGAAGACTATCAAATGAATATCCCGATTCTGTTGTTGTGAGGGAATCGCTGACTGTCAACGAATCATCTTTATAAAGATAAATTTGCCACCCACTCAGATTTCCTTCATTTCCTTCACGAAATCCATTCCCGTTCACATCATTAAAACTAACACCGGAAATTGAACCATATTCATAATTTCCGAAATTTAAACCTGTAAGGTTTGTAAATGTATCAATGGTTACAGAATAAGTGGATGGCGAAGTCGGGAATGTTTGCGTCCAATTTTCTTTTATGACACCACTAAGAATGTACTCACCAATTGGTATAGCTAAAATGTTATAATTTCCATTGAGGTCGCTGGTAGTAGAATCAATTATCTCACCGGAAATTTTTAATGTCCAATCTGGTAGCCCTTGCTCTCCCAAATCTTTAAGCCCATTACTATTATTGTCAAGAAACACCACACCGCTCAGACTTGTAATCTGAAAATTGCCGAAATCAATACCGGTGAAATTGCTGCCACTGGTAACATTTAACGGATAGATTCCGGGGGAACTTGGAAACGTTTGTATCCAACCTATTGGTAGTACTTCGCTCACAGTATATCCTCCAAGCGGTAAATTGATAAATGAATAATTTCCCGTACTATCGGTTAATGTCGAATCATTCTTTGACCCCGATATTTTTATTTTCCAGTCAGCAATTCCATTTTCATTCTCATTTTTTACTCCATCGCTGTTCTTATCCAAAAATACCAACCCACTGATCGCGCCCAACCGGACGTTTCCAAAATCTTTATTCGAGTGGACGGTTCCACTAACGATGGAAAGAAAATAGGATCCCGGGGATGAAGGGGATGATTGTGTCCAGCCGGTTTGTACTTCTTCATTTACGGTATAATTTCCTGAACGAAGGTTGGTAAAGGCATATTCACCATTAACATTTGATAAAATAGAATCGGTGATGAAACCCGAAATTTTTACTTTCCAGTTTTCCAAAACAGGTTCACCGATATCTTTTACGTTATTATTATTTTGGTCATGAAAGACCGTTCCCGAAATGGTTCCAAATTGAAAATTTCCAATATCAACATTCCCAATATTCGTACCGCTCGTTACAACAATGGGTGAAGGGTTTGCCGTTGTTTGAATCCAACCGGCTTGGGGAACTTCACGGATAAAATATGTGCCGACAGATAATCCGACGAATGAGTAACCGCTGAATGTTGACGTTGTAGAATCAAAAAGAGTGAGCGTATCGGTTTTATAAAGATAAATTTTCCATCCGGATAAATTTGGTTCACCCCCTTCGCGAAATCCATTCCCATTGACATCGTTGAATTTTCTGCCTGAAATAATACCTGACTGAAAATTTCCGAATGTCGTGTTAGAAAAATTACTCCCGGTAACAACATTTACAGTGTATGTCCCCGGGGAGACAGGCATAGTTTGCATCCACCCCGGTTGAATCTCTTCACTCACGGTATATTCTCCCGCCGTCAGATTGGTAAAAGAATAACTTCCGTTGCTCAGTGTTAATGTTGAATCGTTGCGCGGACCGGTAATTTTTATTTTCCAATTCTCCAATCCTGTTTCAAAACCATTTTTTATTCCATCACCGTTTGCATCATTGAATTTTTCTCCACTAATGGTCGCTAACCGAAAATTCCCAAAATCATTTCCCGCGAAGATGATTGTTCCTCCGCTGCTGACGATCAATGTGTAGGAAGCAGGCGAAGTTGGAAATGTTTGAATCCAGTTAGTTTGGATGAGTTGCGTAAGAGTATATGTACCTATACCTAACGAGGTGAATGAAAAATTTCCACTGCCATCGGAGAGGACACTATCAAATGGAACACCGTTTTTTGCCAAACGGACCCGCCAGTTCTGCAAACCGGATTCGAATCCCTCTCTCGACCCATTCCCATTGCTATCGCTAATTACTGTTCCGCTGATGGACGCTGTTAAAACTGTAAATGAAACCTCATTTGAAGTACCACCACCCGGCGCAGGATTAACGACCGTAATTCCATAAATTCCGGCGGTGAATAGATCGCTTGCGGTAATTTCTGCGGTGAGAACAGAATCATTGAAAAATGTTGTGGTTCGGTTTGAACCTGCATATTGCACTACCGAATTATACACAAATCGCGTACCGGAAATGGTGATCGTAAATCCGTCATCTCCGCGAGCTTTATTCATCGGGGAGATTGTTGTAATTGTTGGTGTTTGATTTGAGATGGTGAAGGTGGAACTTGTTGCGGATGTCAATCCAGAGGTAGTTGCTGATAGTGTGTAACCGGTGCCTGCTTTGTTAATTCGAACACCGGAAAATGTTGCAACACCGCTTGTTGCATTCAATGGGTTGCTATCGGTTGAAAGACTCCCGCCGGAAGGATTATTTGCAATAGCGAGTGAAACTGAATTAGAAGCGGTTGTAACGGTGTTTCCGCCAGTATCCTGTATCGTAACTTGGGGTTGAGCGGATAGGTTTTGTCTCTCGATTCCATCTCCCGGTTGTGTGGAAAATGCAAGCCGAACTGCGGTGCCTGTTTCCAGAGTAACAGTACCGCTTGTCCCGGTTTTTCCGTTCGATGATGTTGCGGTGAAGGTGTGGTTTCCATTCGTACCGATAAATAAAAGTTGTGATGTAACAGAACACACACCATTCACAAAATTTTCCGCCTGATTTAAAACCGCATTATTTCCGGAACCCAGTCCATAGATGGTACCATCAGTGGGAGTTGAAGTTACGCTAACGTTGTTTGCGGCTGCGGAATAAGTTGTGAGAAGATTATTATTTTGGTCACGAGCGGTAATGGTGTTTGTCCCCGTGAATGCAGTGCCCACCGTTTGAGGTGAATTGAAGGAAACGTCAAAGTGGTCGAGTGAAGCGTTTGCAAGTGTAAACGTTTCGAAGGAAGAGATGCCATCCAATTCGGCATAATTTGAAGTCGTATCAACGCTTCCCAATCTTCCCAGATCGTTCCATGAAGTAATAAATTTCCAAAGTGAGAGTTGAGTTGGCGTATTACCATTGAGTTCCCCGTTTAAATAGTGGAGTCGAAGAGTTGAAGAGTATCCACTTCCTCCGGTCGCGGTTATTACATACGAGCGGAGAATTGCATCAGATTTTCCCGATGGAGCGGCGCCGATGGATATTGTTACGTCAATTTGGGTTGGAAACGTTCCTCCTGAGCCAAAAGTAACAGACGTATATCTGTTCCCAAATGTATATTCCGTGGATGGTGTAAACGATGTTCTTCGCACTTTTCCCTTTACATCATACGTCCCTAATGTGGTTGAAGCGCTCCCCATAGTTAATGTGTTACTTCCCATATCAAGGTTGTTGTTTAATGAAAGAACTCCATTTGTAGTAATGTCACCGTCTGCTGTTTGGTTACCTGAACCAGCAATTGTGAGATTATTATACGAGAAAGAAGCAATCGCTTGTGATGAGGAGGAAACATAAGAAATTGTACTTCCTGTAACTGTATATGAATTTGTTCCGGGGGTAAATGCGCCATTGAGAGTTATCGTTCCGCTCGATGCTAATGTCCGCGCGCCACTTGAACTACTTATCAGGTTTTGATATGTAAACGCGGGAATCGTTTGAGAGCCACTCCCATTAAAATCAATAGTACTTCCAGCGATTGTATAACTATTCGACCCTTGAGTAAAAACTTCTGCGATTCCGATAGTTCCGCTCGATGATAAAATTCTTGTACCGGAAGAACTACTGGTAAGATTATTATAATTAAATGCAGATATTGTTTGAGTTCCGGAGCCGTTAAAGTTGATGGTACTTCCGGTATTTGTGTAAGAATTTGTTCCGGGGGTAAATACACCGGAGATTCCAATTGTTCCGCTTGAAGCAAGTGTGCGACCTCCTGATGAACTACTCGTGAGATTGTTGTAATTAAATGCTGGGATTATTTGTGAACCTGAACCATTGAAATCAATAGTATTCCCGGTGATAATATAATTTCCGGAACTAAAAGTCGCGGTCGGAGAAAATGTTCCTGAAATGAACATTGTAGATGATGGAACTGTAATACTATTTGTAGTTCTCGCTCCACTCAACGAAAGGTTACCATACGATTGTGCACTCACGGATTGGGATGCTGTTCCATAATATTCTACCGTTCCACCAGTCAAACTGTAAGTGGAGAATGTTGGAAACGTTCCGGAAGTTTTTAATGTCCCTCCCGTTGACAACGTCAAAGTTCTTCCTGATTGTGAAAATGTTACAGCGGTGATGTCTAAAATTCCTGTACCGCTGACAGTTGTATTTCCACCGAACGCAGACGTTTGACTCGCATTCAATGTTGCTGTCCCCGTTACGATAAAATTGCCGGTTGGAACTACCGAAAAAGTCGAGTTGATAGAAGCGGTTCCACTAATTGTCAAATTCCCATACGAAAGATTATCTACAATTTCTCCAGTGCCAGCAAAATCAACCGTTCCCCCGGTCAGTGTTTTTGTTCCACTCAGGGTATATTGATTAACTAAATTTGCTGTTACCGAAGTTCGTGTAACTTTTAATGTTCCAGTAACGGTTAATGCCCCTGTTCCACTAACAATAACTGATGCATCTGGTGTGAAAGTCGCATTCGATTGTATGGAAAATGTTCCTGACGAACTAAAATTTTTAGAAGCCGTTACACCGCTGGTATTACTGACCGTAAAATTGTTGAATGCTGTTGTTGCGCTGGTGGAACCTCCGAATGCGGTACTTGTTGGCGTGGAAGGTGTCGCCATAATAATCGTACTCGCGGTTGTGTAAGTAAATGGTGTTCCCGCCGAAGAATTATTCGTCCAGTCACCTTTGAATGTATGTGAACGGGATGTCCCGCCATTAAAAGTCGTTGAACCTCCCATTGTGAAATTTCCGTTCACCGTTAAATCGCCGCCAGCAGTCTTTGTCCCCCCGCCACTAAATGTTAGATTACCATACGCCGGTGTTGAGGAAATCGTTTGTGAACCCACACTCATATAATTTACAGTACTGGCGACATTGAGCGAGTACGTACTAAAACCTGTTGGAAATGTGACACTATCATTGAACGTAGCGTTAGAATCCAATGCAAATATTTTACCTGATGAACCGGTAATTGTATAACTACCAGTATGTAGAATTGCGCCGGGACGGACAACCAAATTTCCGCGAAGATACGTTGTTGTTAAATTTTGTAGCAATCGGACACCCGCAGAATTACTAATATCAATGTGGTCAAAATATGCTTCATTATCATCACTGAGGTATTGAACTGAAGTGCCATTATAATCAAACACCCAGCCCGTATCTAAAAGATTTCCAATATTAGTAAAAGGGTCACCCGGGGCTGAAAAATGGAGGGTATCCGGAGAACTTGAGCGTAGTGTTAAGTTTTTTCCGTTAAAATCAATCCTGTATAAATTATAGGTTCCATTTCCGACAAATGTAGAATGACTTTGCAATTTTACTGTTATGTTAATCGCTTCTATAGTTCCGTTATTCAAAACATCATTCCCACTTGTTCCACCGACTAATAAAGTGAAACTCCCCCCTCCTTGTAAAATTGAGCCACTGTTTATAACCAAAGAACCAATTTTCGCAGTATTGACGTTTACAACAACGGAATTTGCACCAGTAGTTGCAATAATAACGTCGTCGTTATCAATTGGAACAGCCCCACCTTGCCATGTTGAAGTGGAATTCCAATTGCCACCAGTAGTGGTACTTTGAACAATTCCGGAGAATGTAGAGGAAGAAATGAGGAGTGTGAAAAGGGATAATTGTATAATAAATTTTAGCATAAAGTTATTGGTTGATAAATGAATAAAAGTATCTATGTCTTATTGCGAAATGGTATTATAATTCAATTCTGTATCAATGTTCGTCGCAAAGATAGGGATTCTCTTGAAATTAACCAACAATAATCTGGAAAGTTGGTGTTTTTTAATTCCTGAAACGCCTATTCATTTTATAGAGAGAGAATGTTAGAACCATTGCTTCACAATCAGCGATAAAAAAAGCGACTCACATTTTTGCAAGCCGCTTTTCAATTTTTAGAATGAGGAATGAACCTATGTTATATTGTAAATTCCTTATCCTACATTTTCAAAGTACTATTTCATCAGCACCATCTTCTTCACTTCAACAAAATTTCTTTCATTGGTGAATGCAGTGATACGATAGAAATACACACCACTCGTCAATCCCTTCGCATCAAATTGTATTTCGTGTTCTCCTTCTTCCATTAATCTGCTGTGAATCAATCTTGTAACTTCTTATTTGTAAGGGCAATTCACTACTGTCCCGTTAAGGAAACATTCTATTAAAAAGATTCGATTATATATGAAAATCCGAAGTTTTTTGAAATGGGGATTTCAAATCGATTTTAAAATTGTAGCCTAAAAATTACTGACACTAAA
>Ga0207952_1000490_pt1 | contig 31134 bp, 32 predicted proteins | sample SubbioR12Aug_8Ca_FD_184831 | JGI IMG/M metagenome (GOLD analysis project Ga0207952, IMG submission 184831) | Serpentinite rock and fluid subsurface biosphere microbial communities from McLaughlin Reserve, California, USA - CR12Aug_8Ca (SPAdes) | ecosystem: Environmental > Terrestrial > Deep... | reverse complement strand
TGGTTGAATCGCTGATCGAACTGGAAAACGCCATTCGGGTATTGGTGATCGGCGTACGCGGCAAGGTGCATGACAATCAGCCGGATAAAATCGGCGCCAAACTGGAAGCCATCATCCGCTCGCTGCACAAACCCATTTTGGTGGTCAACGCCGAATTCAAAGCACCCGAGCGCATCATGCTGGCCTACGACGGCAGTCAAGCCGCCGAAAAGGCCCTGGACATGGTCGCCAACAGCCCGCTTTATAAAGGTTTGGTTTGCCATCTGGTCTGCGTCGGCAAGGACGACGGCAAAGGCCAATTACTCGAAGTGGCCGCCAACAAGCTCAAGTTGGCGGGCGGGATCGAGGTTATCGCCAAAAAACTGGTCGGCAAACCCGAACAAGTCCTGGCCGAATATCAAGAGCAAAAAGGTATCGACATGATTGTGATGGGTGCATTTGGCCATACCCGCGTGCGCGATTGGCTGTTGGGGAGTTTTACCGTGAAAATGTTGACCCATAGCCGCAAACCTTTGCTGTTATTGCGCTGAGTATTAGCTTGAGTTGGCAAAAAGGTTTTAACGAGCCCAGCCGACATGCCTAGTGATAAAAATATCGCGATATTACGCCGTTTAGAGCGTCAGCTTGTCGACGTGCAGCATAATTTGCAAATGATCAACGCCGAATTACCCGGCAGTGCCGATAGTCCGGCGTTGATCAATTCAAATCCGACTTTAACGTCCTCCGATGTTACGGTCATCAAAACACATATGTTACGGCGCTCGCTGCTGCTGAAATCGGCGATCAAACGCTTGCATACCGGCACATTCGGCCAGTGCTGTGTTTGCGGAGATTCTCTTTCGTCGAACCACTTATTAGCCGACCCTGCAACACCAACCTGCCTTGATTGCCAAAACGAAGTCTATTTGTGAGTCGAGGAGGCGCTGATTTAGGCGGCATTCGCCCATGCTGATTGTTTTTGACTAGCTCGGAATTTTTGTAAGGTTTTGCGCACCCAAACGACTCACCGCCCATAGAGTCGTAGATTTCATCAAAGGAGCGTTATCGATGTTGACAAGTTTGCTATTTCTCTGCGTTTGCTTCTTGGCCTATGCCAACGGTGCCAATGATAACTTCAAGGGAGTGGCAAGTTTGTTCGGTAGCGGTACCGCGAACTTTCGGCAGGCGCTGACCTGGGCAACGGTGATGACGTTTGCGGGTTCTCTCACGGCGCTGTTTTTAGCTCAGACTTTGCTGGTCAAGTTTTCCGGCAAAGGCTTGGCACCGGACGAATTGATACACTCGCTACCGTTCATGATTGCCGTCGCGGGCGGTGCCGGGATGACCGTGATTCTGGCGACGCGTTACGGCTTTCCGATTTCCACGACTCACGCGTTATTGGGTGCCATGGCAGGCAGCACATTATTAGCGAGGTCCGGCAATATCAGTCTGGCACCGTTGCTGAGCAACTTCGTGCTGCCGTTGCTATTGAGTCCGTTTGTGGCGGTATTATCCGCCGGTTTGTTGTATCGAGGTCTGAGTATGTGGCGTAACCATAGGCAACTAACTAACAACCTATGTTTATGCATTGAAAACACGGAAAGTCTGGCGCCGGCCAGTAACGTCAATATGACCCTGGCAATCGATTCGGCAATCGTCCCGTCTCTAACGCTTGATCGTCAAGAGGCTTGCGCCGAGCGACAATCTAGCCTGGTTTTGGACTTTAATCTTGAACGCCTGCGCGATGGACTGCATTTTTGCAGCGCCGGCGCGGTCTGCTTTGCGCGCGGCCTGAACGACACGCCGAAAATTGCCGCCTTGTTATTGCTGGCGCCCGGTTTTGATCTGCAATGGATCATTATCCTGGTTGCTGCGACCATGCTGCTGGGTGGCATATTCAATGCGCGGCGGGTAGCGGAAACCATGAGTCATAAAATTACCACCATTACGCACGATCAGGGACTATCGGCCAATCTGGTGACGGCACTGTTAGTGATTTTCGCCAGCAAATTTGGCATGCCGGTTTCCACCACCCATGTATCGGTGGGTTCATTATTCGGTATCGGCTTGGCCAGCGGCAAGGCCAATACCGGCGTGATCGCATCCATTGCTTTATCCTGGCTGTTGACTTTGCCGTGCGCGACTATCTGTTCTGCCGTAATCTATTCTGCCGTTGCCGCTAATCTTCAATTATAAAAACACGAGAAATCCCATGACTACCAGTATCGAAATCAGTGAATCAGTCCGCCATTATTATGGTCAGGTACTGCAATCCAGCAAAGATTTGAAAACCAGCGCCTGTTGCAGCATCGACGCCATGCCCAGCTATTTAAAAGCGCTGCTGGCGGGATTGCACCCTGAAGTATTGGAACGATTTTATGGCTGCGGTTCGCCGTTGCCGTCGGCGTTGGCAGGCAAGACCGTACTGGATTTGGGCTGCGGCACCGGCCGCGACTGTTATCTGTTGTCGAAACTGGTCGGACCGACAGGCCGGGTGATCGGCGTCGATATGACGCCCGAGCAGTTGGAAGTCGCAGTCCGCCATCGCGACTGGCACGCCGAGCGCTTTGGTTTTTCGAATGTTGAATTCCTGCATGGCCATATCGAAAACCTGCACACCGTGGGGATTGCCGATAACAGCATCGACGTGGTGGTCTCCAATTGCGTCATCAACCTGTCGCCGGAAAAACCCCGCGTATTGGCGGAAATCTTCCGGGTGTTGAAACCGGGCGGTGAACTGTATTTTTCGGACGTGTTTGCCGACCGCCGCATTCCGGTCGAACTGCGCCAAGACCCGGTATTGCTCGGTGAATGTTTGGGCGGAGCCTTGTATTGGGAAGACTTCCGGCGCATTTTGCAGGACTTGGGCTGTCCGGATGTGCGTAAGGTCAAACAAACCCGGATTAGCATCGACGACCCGGAAGTGTTTGGCAAAATCGGCATGGTCAAGTTCGACTCGGTGACGGTGCGGGCTTTCAAAATGCCTTTGGAGGATCGTTGCGAGGACTTCGGCCAAGTCGCGGTGTATTTGGGCACTATCGAGCAACATCCGCACAGCTTCGATTTGGATGATCATCATCATTTCGAGACCGGCCGGCCGCTAAGAGTCTGCGGCAACAGCGCCGACATGCTGGCTCTCAGCCGCTATGGCCAACATTTTCAAGTGCTGGGTGAGAAAGCGCAACATTTTGGCTTATTCGATTGCGTGCCGGGACCGCAAACCGCGGCCAGCAAGGCGGACGCCGCATGTTGTTGAAAAGCGGTACCGAAACCGCCTCCAAACTGAGCGAAGCCGCGCTGGCCGAACACCGTCCGGTGCTGTTTCGCTATGCATTGCTCAAGCTGCGCGATCCCGAATGGGCCGACGACGCGGTACAGGAGAGCCTGTTGGCCGCCTGGCAGTCAACATCTGCCTTCCAAGGCAAGGCCGGCCTCAGGACCTGGTTGATCGGAATTTTGAAACACAAAATCGCCGACCATTGGCGACGCATGGAACGTGAAGTCGTAACCGATACGTTCGACCTGAACGAAATGGATGCAAAGGACAACCAGGACGATGATTTTTTCCTGAGCAATGGAAACTGGCATAGCGGCCCCTCTACTTGGCAAGACCCGGAAGGCGCCTTGAAACAACAGGAATTCTGGACCATTTACGAAACCTGCCAGAACAATCTACCGCCGAAAATGGCCCAAGTATTCATGTTACGCGAGCTGGTCGGTCTGGAAGCCGAGGAAGTCTGCCGGGAAACCGGCTTAAGCGACGCCAATTACTGGGTCACCATGCATAGAGCCCGCTTGCGGCTGCGCGAATGCCTGGAAATTCGCTGGTTCAATCAATCGAAAACAGAAAAGGAGAAGTGTCATGCGTAGTTGTCGCGATATTACCGCCCTGGTGTCACAGGGCTTGGACAAGAAACTCAGCGTTGGCGAACGCCTGGCGATTGGTTTGCATGTGATGATGTGCTCGCGTTGCCGCAATTTCCAGAATCAGAGCCAGTTTATCCGTAAAGCGGCGCATGGCTATATCGAACAGTTGCAAAATCGTTTGGTTAAAAAACCTGAGTCCGATTGAAACTTGCATGTTGACGATGGATGAATAGGCGCTTTGCTATGCCGCATTTCAGCGGCGTTTTTCCTGCAACGCCGCAATCAGCGGACAACTCGCCTCGTTCCGATTGGTTTGGCAACGTCCGATCAATTCCTGCAAGGCCGTTTCCATACGGCGTAACTCGGCGATGCGGTGTTGCACATCTTCGAGTTTATGCTCGGCCAGTGTCCGTACCTCGTCGCAATGACGGCTGTCCGCCAGTTTTAACAAATCGGCCACTTCGTCCAAACTGAACCCTAGCCGTTGCGCGGATTTGATGAAGACAATCCGCTGAACGTCCGCCGTACCGTAACGGCGGATGCCGCCCAAAGGTCTGTCCGGCTCGGGCAATAACGCCCGACGCTGATAATACCGTATGGTTTCCACACCAATTCCAGCCGCTTTGGCTAATCCGCCAATCGTCAGGCCGTCCAGGGTTTTGTTCATGGCTATTGACTCCGTACTTGACTACGGGAATAAGCTTACCCCAGCTTGATCAACAAGGAAAATCCATGTCCGAATCTTCATACAGCCGTCACTTTCTATTCGTTAGCGGATTGGGTGCCGTATTGGCATCCCTGTGTTGCCTGGGGCCGTTATTGTTACTGGCTCTGGGTTTTAGCGGGGCCTGGCTAGCCAATCTGACCGTACTGGAACCCTATAGGCCCATTTTTATCGGTTTTTCGCTGCTGGCGTTATTTTTGGCCGGACGACGCCTGTTTCGGGCAAGGCCCTGTTGCCAGCCCGGCGAATCCTGCATTCAACCGCCGATGCGTCAATGGCGGGTCGTTATCTTTTGGTGCGTGGCAATGCTTATTCTGTTGGCGCTGATTTTTCCTTATCTGCTTCCCTGGTTTTATTAGGCCGCCATCATGAAACGTTACTTTGCTTTATGGATGATAGTTTTCGCTGTTATCCAACCGGTATGGGCCGAATCTCGTACCGTCGTACTCACGATACCCGGCATGAGTTGTGGTGCCTGTCCGCTGACGATAAAAATGGCGCTGAGCCGGATAGCGGGTGTGACAGGCATGACCTTCAACCTCGATAGCCGCCAAGCCATCGTGCATTTCGACACGGCTAAAACCACTGTCGAAGCACTGCTGCGCGCCACCGGCGATGCCGGCTATCCCGCCGCACTTAAGGAGATAACACCATGAGCAATGTCATTTTGGAATCCACACTGATCTGTCCGGAATGCGGATACCGCAAAACCGAGACCATGCCCAGCGATGCTTGCCAGTGGTTTTACGAGTGTCAGGGTTGCCATACCCTGTTAAAACCGAAACCCGGCGATTGCTGTGTGTTCTGTTCCTACGGCAGCGTCCCTTGTCCGCCCATACAGTTGCACGGCAAACAGTCGGGGTGTTGCGGGTAAGCGGGCGTTTCCCATATACTTTCGCCATGCGCCTATTCAACCTGTTTCTGATCACATTACTCTGCGTTGCGCTCCCGCTTCAGGGCATCGCCAGCATGGTAGTGACCAAAACGCCTTGTCCGGAGGAAACCATGGACATGGCGTCCATGGATATGGATCACCAGCATAGCTGCTGCAACGATGCCGATACCGTGGCTAAAACCGGTAAGCCCTGTAAGGCGGAACAAGATTGCCAACCCGCCAGTCCCGGCTTGGTCAATCATGCCGACAATCCGTTATCGGCTGCTATCGGCACCCAATCACCCCTCTTTAACAGCCGCTCAGCGCTGAGTTTCGACCTTTCCGCCACTTGGCGACCGCCCACCCCGAGCTAATTCCGACATCATCCATCCGTATCGCATTGTCAAAAATGCCCGATACGGTTTAAGACCATCGTTCAAGCGGCTGTTGTGCATGGCTGCATTTGTTCACGCAAATGCCGGGCAATGGTCGCAAGGAATTAGACCATGTTTATTTCATTCCCTTTTGCGCAAGGCTTGGCCCGCCGCGCGCGCTTTGCCATGCTGTTGGCGCTATTGCCTTGCAAAGGCATGGCTGTCGGCTTGTCATTTGACGATGCGCTGGCGCTGGCCTTGCGTGAAGCGCCGCTGCTGACCGCCAATGAGGCGCTGACCGACGCCGCCCGTCAGGCGGCGATTCCGGCTGGCGAACTTCCGGATCCGCAATTAGCATTGGGCATAGACAATCTGCCGATAGAAGGCGCCGACCGCTTTAACCTGTCACGCGACTTTATGACCATGCAGCGCGTCGGCGTCAGCCAAACATTTACCAATCCCTACAAGCTCGACGCCCGTACTGCCGCGGCGGAAGGCCGTGTTGCACTGGCGGAAGCGCAAACCCGGCTCACGCGCTTGCAGGTGTTGCGGGAAACCGCCGTGGCCTGGATTAGCCGGGAAGCGGTCGAACGCCAGCTTGCCCATATTGCCGAATTAGAGGATGAAAATCGACTGTTTGAACGTATCGTCAAGGCACGCTTTGCCGGTGGCGCGGGGATGGCGAGCGAACTGCTGGCGCCGCGCCAGGAAGCGGCGCTGATTGCCGAACGCCGTGACGAGCTCGACAGCCGTCATGCCCAGGCCGTCGCCCAGTTGAAACGCTGGATAGGCGAGGCGGCTTCACAAGCGCTGATCGGCGCGGCGCCCGACTGGCCGATCAATCGCGACGCCTTGTCGCACGGTTTGCATCGTCATCCCGAACTGGATTTGTTCAATCCTAAAAACCGGGTACTGGATGCCGAGGTGGAGGAAGCCAAAGCCGATAAAATCCCCGATTGGGCGCTGTCTTTGGCCTATCAACGGCGGGGTTCGGCCCATAGCGACCTGGTGTCGTTGCAGGTGAGCGTCGATCTGCCGGTCTTTTCAGATTCCCGGCAACAGCCGAAGCTGGAGGCCAAATTATTAGAACGCAATGCGTTGGCCGCCGAACGCCAGGCGGCCTTGCGGGAACACACCGCGATGCTGGAAACCGGTCTGGCCGAACACCAGCGCTTGTCGAATGCCGTCAAACGAGCCCGTGAAGTATTGATACCCTTGGCCGTGGAAAAAGTCTCGCTGACCCTGGCGGCCTGGCGTGGTAATCAGGGCGATTTGCCCACCCTGCTCGCCGCCCGCCGGGAACGCATCGATGCCGAACTGAAAGCCATTGCGCTGGAAGGCGAACGCCGATCCGCTGCCGCGCGTCTGCACTACGCCTACGGCGTACAAACCTTGGAAGATGCGGAGCCGCAACCATGAAAGTACTGAATAAACCACTGATCCTCTCAATGCTGGCCTGTCTATTGCTGACGCTGGGTGGCGGCATGGGCTGGTGGCTGGCAATGCGCAACAGCCAGCCGCTTGTCGATCATGCCGAAGCAACACCGCCGGATAGTCCGCGCAAAGTCCTTTACTGGTACGACCCGATGATGCCGCAACAGCACTTCGACCAGCCCGGCAAATCGCCCTTTATGGATATGGAGCTGATTGCCAAATATGCCGATACTCCCACGGATACCGGCGAAACAACAGCCACCGAGTTAAGCATCGACCCTGTGGTATCGGCCAGCATCGGCATCCGTCTGGCAACGGTGTCCCGCCTGCCGTTGAGCCGTCAAATCGAGGTCAGCGGCCTGCTTGCGTTTAACGAGCGCGATGTCGCCGTGGTGCAGACCCGTAGCGGCGGCTTTGTCGAGCGCGTCTGGCCGTTGGCGGCCGGCGATGTGGTCAAGGCCGGCCAGCCGCTGGTGGAGATTCTGGCGCCCGAATGGGCGGCGGCGCAACAGGAACTGCTGGCGGTGCGCGGCCTTGCCGACCCAGTGTTGCTGAGCGCGGCTCGCGAACGCTTGCGGTTGCTGGGTATGCCGGATAGCCTGATTCGTCAACTGGAGCGGACCGGCACCGTGCAATTGCGCCATACGATCAGCGCACCGATAGCCGGCGCCATTCAGGCGCTGGAGGTGCGCAACGGCATGACGCTGATGAGCGGTCAAACCCTGGCGCGCATCAATGGCTTGTCCAGCGTCTGGCTGGATGTTGCCGTGCCTGAAGCGCAAGTGGATGCGGCCCGCATCGGCAATCGCGCCGAGGTGAAACTGGGCGGATTCCCCGAGCAGGCTATCGACGCTCGGGTGTCGACGATTTTGCCGGCATTGAACGAAAGCAGCCGCAGCATCCGGGTCAGGATAGAACTGAAAAATCCCCGGCTGCAACTGCGGCCCGGCCAGTCGGCGCAAGTCAGGCTGAGCAGTGCCGGCCGGGAAACGGCGCTGACCGTGCCGACCGAAGCCCTGATCCGCACCGGCAAACGCACGCTGGTGATGCTGGCCGGCGAGCATGGGCGTTTTTCGCCGCTTGAAGTCAGCGTGGGCCATGAGATCGGCGACCGGACGCAAATCGTCGGCGGGCTTGAAGAAGGCCAGCAAGTGGTGTCTAGCGGGCAGTTTCTGATCGATTCGGAAGCCAGTCTCAACGGTATCGAAGCGCGTTCACTCGTGTCGGAGCACAGTCATGGCACGGACGGTGCGCCATGATCGCCGCATTGATACGCTGGTCGGTCGGCAACCGTTTTCTGGTGTTGCTGGGTACGCTGTTTATTGCCGCCTGGGGCGTGTGGTCGGTCAAGACCACGGCCATCGATGCCTTGCCGGATTTGTCGGACGTGCAAGTCATCATTCGCACCAGTTACCCCGGACAGGCGCCGCAAGTGGTCGAAAACCAGGTGACTTATCCGTTGGCGACCACCATGTTGTCGGTACCGGGCGCCAAAACGGTACGGGGTTTTTCCTTTTTCGGCGACAGCTTTGTCTATGTGTTGTTTGAAGACGGGACTGACTTGTATTGGGCGCGTTCGCGGGTGCTGGAGTATCTGAATCAGGCGCAAAGCCGGTTACCCGCCACGGCGCGCGCCAATCTGGGGCCGGACGCCACCGGCGTGGGCTGGATTTATCAATACGCGCTAATCGATCGGAGCGGTCGGCATGATCTGGCCCAGCTGCGCTCGTTGCAGGACTGGTTTCTGAAATACGAGCTGAAAACGCTGCCCAATGTCGCCGAAGTTGCCACGGTCGGCGGCATGGTCAAGCAATATCAGGTGCTGCTGGATCCCATTAAAATGGCCAATCTGCATATCAATCAACAGCAGATCAGCGTAGCTATCAACCAAGCCAATGCCGAGACCGGCGGGGCGCTTCTGGAACTGGGCGAAGCGGACATGATGGTGCGTTCCAGCGCATACTTGAAAAATATTGACGATTTTAAAGCGATAGTCATCAAGCTGGCGGACGGTGTACCGGTGTTGCTGAACGACGTGGCGCATATCCAGATCGGCCCGCAAATGCGTCGCGGCATCGTCGAACTGGATGGCGAAGGCGAAAGCGTGGGCGGGGTGATCATTCTGCGTTCCGGCAAAAACGCCCGCGCAACCATCGCGGCGGTGAAGCGGAAACTGGATGCCTTGAAAGCCAGCCTGCCCGACGGCGTGGAAATCGTCACCACCTATGACCGCGGCAAGCTCATCGATCGAGCGGTCGAAAATCTCAGCCATAAACTGCTTGAGGAATTTATCGTGGTGGCGCTGGTTTGCGCGGTCTTCCTTTGGCACCTGCGTTCATCGCTGGTAGCGATCATCGCCTTGCCGCTGGGGGTGCTGACGGCGTTTGCCCTCATGCGCTATCAAGGCATCAACGCCAACATCATGTCGCTGGGCGGCATCGCCATTGCGGTGGGGGCGATGGTCGATGCCGCCGTGGTGATGATCGAAAACGCCCACAAAAAAGTTGAGCGTTGGCAGCATGACCATCCCGATCGGGAACTCGTTGGCGAGGCGCATTGGCGGGTGATGACCGAGGCGGCGGTCGAAGTCGGCCCGGCGCTGTTTTTTTCCTTACTGATCATTACCCTGTCATTCTTGCCGGTGTTCACGCTGGAAGCGCAGGAAGGACGGTTGTTCAGCCCGCTGGCGCTTACCAAAACCTATGCGATGGCCGCATCGGCGGGGCTGTCGGTGACGCTGATTCCCATCCTGATGGGCTATTGGATACGCGGCAGGCTGCCGAGCGAAGCCGACAATCCGTTGAATCGCTGGCTGATCAAGGCTTACCAGCCGCTATTGAATGCCGTCCTGCACAAACCCAAATCCACGCTGGTGGTGGCTGCCCTGCTGTTTTTGACCGCACTGTGGCCGGCCAGTCAACTCGGCGGCGAATTCCTGCCGCCGCTGGACGAAGGCGATTTACTGTATATGCCCAGCGCCTTGCCTGGGCTGTCCGCGCAAAAAGTCGGTGAAGTGTTGCAGCAAACCGATCGTATGATCAAAACCGTGCCCGAAGTTGAACGCGTCTACGGCAAAGTGGGCCGGGCCGAAACGGCCACCGATCCGGCACCGCTGGAAATGTTCGAAACCACCATCCAGTTCAAGCCGCGCAGCGCATGGCGGCCGGATATGACGCCGGAGAAACTGGTTGAGGCACTGGATAAAGCCGTCAAAGTACCGGGACTGACCAATATCTGGATTCCGCCGATCCGCAATCGCATCGACATGCTGGCCACCGGCATCAAAAGCCCGATCGGCGTCAAGATTACCGGCAGCCGTTTAGACGACATCGACCGGGTCGCTCAACAAGTGGAACGGGTGGCCAAACAGGTGGCCGGCGTGTCGTCGGCGCTGGCGGAGCGACTCGGCGGCGGGCGCTATATCGATATCGACATCGACCGCGCGGCGGCGGCCCGCTATGGTTTGAATATCGCCGAACTGCAAGCGGTGGTGTCCGGTTTGATCGGCGGCGACAATATCGGGGAAACCGTGGAAGGGTTGGCCCGCTATCCGATCAACCTGCGTTATCCGCGCGAATGGCGCGATACGCTGGAACATTTGCGACAACTCCCCATTATTACCGCAACCGGCAGCCAGATCACGCTGGGCATGGTGGCGCGGATTCAGGTCAACGACGGGCCGCCGATGCTGAAAAGCGAGAACGCCCGCCCCAGCGGCTGGGTGTATATCGATGTGCGCGGTCGCGATCTGGCTTCCGTGGTGGACGATCTAAGGACTGCCGTGGCACGCGATGTCAAACCGACACCCGGCATTACGCTGAGTTATTCAGGGCAATTCGAGTTTCTGGAGCGCGCCAATGCCCGGCTGACGCTGGTGGTGCCGGCCACCTTGCTGATTATCTTCGTTCTGCTTTATCTGACCTTCTCCGCGTTTGACGAAGCCCTGCTGATCATGGCCACGCTGCCGTTTGCGTTGACCGGCGGCGTCTGGTTTTTATACCTGCTGGGTTTTAATTTATCAGCGGCCACCGGGGTGGGTTTTATTGCGCTGGCCGGCATTTCCGCCGAATTCGGCGTGATCATGCTGCTGTACCTGAAACAGGCCTGGGCCGAACGCATGGCAAACAGTCAGCACAGCGAAGCGGATTTTTTGGCGGCCATCGGAGAAGGCGCGGTGCTGCGCGTAAGGCCCAAAGCAATGACCGTGGCGGTGATCATCGCCGGTTTGTTGCCGATTTTATGGGGCAGCGGCAGCGGCAGCGAAGTGATGAGCCGAATCGCCGCGCCGATGCTCGGCGGCATGGTCACCGCGCCACTATTGTCGATGCTGGTCATTCCGGCGGCGTATCGCTTAATGCGCGGTCGAACGCCTAAAAAATAACGAATCAACCCGTTTCTTGGTTAGGCAATCTCATCATCCTAAAAAAATCAGTTGGAGTGCATGGATGCAGGAGGTAGAGCAACGCAGGAGCAGTTGCCGAGAGCTTGTCGAAGCGGATTTCACGGCTCACCCATTGGGTGAGCATTCTAAATCCCGCTCACCCTTCGACTGGGCTCAGGGCGAACGGAATTTAGAATGCTCAACTGATTTTTTTAGGATCACAGGCGCCGCCGCTTGTCCTTGCGTCATCTACCTACACATTTACGTTACAGCCAAGCACGTAACCGCCGCAGCCAGCTTTTGCCGCTGCCGCCGGCGACCGGCAAATACGGCAGCGACTCATCCAGTAATCTTGCCAGCAAGTCATGATCGATCAGGGCTTGTAAATCTTCGGCGCTGCCTTTTTGCATCGTCGGCTTGAGTGCCAGTTTGCCTTGCTGCTTTTCCAGCGCAAAGCCGTTGCCGCATACTCTACAAAACACAGAGTCGCCGGCTTTCTGCTGTTTATGCACCACTACGACCGGGCCGCACATCGGGCATTCGCGCATTGGGATGCCGGTATCGCTATAACCGATAATGCCATCCAGTTCACTGGATTGCGCCAACGAGATGAAACGGCGGCCGAAATGCAGATCGAATTGCCGGTCCAGATTAACGGTTATTTGCTCAATAGCCGCCGCCAATGGCAGGCCCTGGCGATAAGGCCGCGTGCTGGTCATCGCGTCAAAGGCATCGGCGATACCCACGATGCGGGCGGATTCGGCAATTTTTCTGCCGCTTAAACCGGACGGATAGCCCCGGCCATCGATACGTTCATGGTGTCCCAATACCGCATCCATCGCCAGCGGCGCCAGGGGATGCCCTTGTAATACTTGCGCGCCCAAGGATGGATGGGTTTTCATCACGGCATATTCCGCCTCGCTAAGCTTGCCGGGATTATTAAGAATGCTGTCCGGCACGCCGACCTTGCCCAGATCATGCAAAAAGCCGCCCAGACCGGCGATAACGGCATCCTGTTTGGAAAACCCGCACGCCAAAGCCAGTCGCGTCGAATACTGCGACACCCGCCATAGATGCCCGCCGGTATACGGATCGCGGGCTTCGACCAGAAACGCCATGCTATAGAGCGTGTGTAACAGATCCTCGGTATGGGGTTTGGATAAGGCTGGTTTCATAGGATTCTCCGGGCGACAAACAAAAAAACCAAGCGATTGGTCGTGACTTCAATTCGTGTAAACCTATTTTAGTCGGCATCCGCCGCGCTTTCCTTACAACATAAACCCGTGCAACCCTTTAAAAAACGCTTTCCCTCGGCATCATGCGCCGACTTTGTAAGGATAGCGAACGGTATTCGACTGTATTCATGGCATGCACAAGCTACCCCGGGTAGTTCTCATCATCCTTCAAGTCCCAATCCACTAAAAAAGGTCAACCGTATCATGCGCACCCCTATCATCCTGATTATAATTTTGTCCTTGCTGTTCACCCTGTTTTTCGGCCAATACTGGCCGCCGATACTGTGGAGTTTTTGCTTACAAATCCCTGTGTTGGCTTTGGGGCTTTACGACATGCGGCAAACCCGGCATTCCTTGCTGCGCAATTATCCCGTCATCGGCCATGCCCGCAAACTGGCTGAAAGCCTGCGGCCGATGGTGCAGCAGTACTTCGTCGAATCGGATACCGATGGCGCGCCGATCAACCGCATCTTTCGTTCCGTGGTTTATCAACGCGCCAAAAACCAGATGGACACGGTGCCGTATGGCACCAAATTCGACATTTACCGGGTTGGCTATGAATGGCTCGCCCACTCGTTGGCGGCCAAAAACGCGGCGGAAATCGATCATGACTTACGGGTGACGATTGGCGGCAGCGCCTGCCTGCAACCTTACCGCGCCAGTGTGTTGAACATTTCCGCGATGAGTTTCGGCGCATTGAGCGCCCAGGCCATTCGGGCCTTGAATGGCGGGGCCAAACTGGGTGGATTCGCGCATAACACCGGCGAGGGCGGCCTCAGCGAACATCATATACAACAGGGCGGCGATTTGATCTGGCAGATCGGCACCGCCTATTTCGGCTGCCGCGACCGGCTGGGCCGATTCGATGCCCAGCTCTTTGCCGATAAGGCCAACATGCCGCAAATTAAAATGCTGGAAATCAAGCTCTCGCAAGGCGCCAAACCCGGTCACGGCGGCGTGCTGCCCGCTTGCAAGAACACCCCGGAAATCGCCGCCATTCGTGGCGTGGCGCCTTACACGCAAATCGACTCACCGGCGCGACATTCCGTGTTCTCCACCCCGATCGAATTGATGCGGTTCATCGCCGGATTACGCGAACTGTCCGGCGGCAAACCCGTAGGCTTCAAACTCTGCATAGGCCAGCGCGGCGAGTTCCTTGCCTTGTGCAAGGCCATGCTGGAAACCGGCATCCGGCCCGATTTTATCACCGTGGACGGCGGCGAAGGCGGTACCGGCGCCGCACCGGTGGAATACACCAATTCGGTGGGCATGCCGCTGATGGATGCCCTGGTGTTCGTCAGCGATTGCCTGAATGGTTTCGATTTGCGCCGGGAGATCAAGATCATCGCGTCCGGCAAGATTTTTACCGGCTTTCATATCGTCAAGCGCTTGGCGCTGGGCGCCGACCTGTGCAACAGCGCCCGCGGCATGATGCTGGCCTTGGGCTGCATCCAGTCGCTGCAATGCAACAAGGATACCTGCCCCACCGGTGTCGCCACCCAAAATCAGGCTCTGGGGCGCGGATTGGTAGTGGCCGATAAAATCCGGCGGGTGGCCAATTACCATCGCCAAACCGTTGCCAGTGTAGCCGACATCATCGCCGCGGCCGGCTTAAACAGTACTGCTGAACTGAATCGCAGCCATATTTTCCGTCGAGTGGATATCAACCGGGTCAACCGCTACGAAGATATATATCCCAGCATTCCAGCGGGCCGTTTCCTGACAGGCGATATGCCGTTGCAATATGCGGCGGAAATGAAACTTGCCGATCCGCACAGTTTTGGCGTTTAGGCTTCCGCCAACAATAATCAAATAAATTTGTAAGGAAACGGTTAGCAGTCCGACTCATGAGGCAGGAAGGCACTGTCGCCTGTCCTGTTTTGAAACTCATCATTTTTTGGAGACAACACCATGAACAAAAAAAATCTGACTCTGGCATTGGGTGGCGCTATCGCTTCCAGCTTATTGGCTGCGGCACCTTCGATTCAAGCGGGCGAAAATCCGTTTGCCATGTCCAGCATCAATCCTATTCAAGTGGCGGAAGCCGATAAAAACGCCGAAGGCGGTTGCAGCGGCAAAGCACGCGAAGGTAAATGCGGCGAAGGCAAATGCGGTGCCAACAAAATGAAAGACATGAAAGGCGCCGAGGGCGGTTGCAGCGCCAAAATGCCGGAAGGCGGCTGCAGCGGCAAGATGCCGGAAGCGGGTTGCAGCGGCAAAACCGCAAAATAAACCGGAGCACCGCTGATGTCCGTTCAACATCCTTTCGGTTTGTCCGGCTCCGGACTGGGCTTGCGCCGGGCCATGTTGCCTGCCTTGCAGGTTGAAGTGCCCGGCTGCATCGATTTTTTCGAAGTGTCGCCGGAAAACTGGGTGGGCGTCGGCGGTCATCTTGCCAGGCAGTTTCGCAGTCTGACCGAGCGCCACCGTTTCGTGGCGCACGGTTTGGCGCTGTCCTTGGGCGGCCCGGCGCCGCTCGATACGGTGTTTTTAAGCGAACTGAAACAGTTTCTCGATCATCACGATTTCGCGCTGTACACCGAACACTTGAGTTTTTGCAGCGACGAGGGGCATTTTTATGATTTATACCCGATACCGTTTACCGAACTGGCGGTCAAGCATGTCGCCGGCCGTATCCGCCAAACTCAAGACATTCTGGAACGACCGATTGCCTTGGAAAACGCCTCCTATTATGTACAGCCACCGCAGTCGGAAATGGACGAATTGACATTCATCAACGCCGTATTGAGCGAAGCGGATTGTTATCTGCATCTGGATGTCAACAACATCTATGTCAACAGCGTCAATCACGGCTACGACCCGTTAGCGTTCTTACACGGTTTACCCGGCGAACGCATCGTTTACGGCCATGTGGCCGGTCATGACCTGGAGCCGTCCGGCCTGATCATAGACACCCACGGCCAGGACACCATAGAACCGGTCTGGGCATTGCTGGATGCCGCCTATCACCGCTTCGGCATCTTCCCGACGCTGGTGGAACGCGACAGCAACATCCCGCCGCTGGAAACATTGGTAACGGAAGTCGAGCGCATCGCCGCGCTGCAGAGCCTGCACGGGATTCGCCGGCCCCAGCCGCAAACCATGGGGGCCGTCGCATGAACAGCCAGGCATTCCTAACCCAGCAACGCGCCTTTTTGAATTACTTGCGCAACCCGGCGGACGCCAGCCTACCGGAAGGCTTCGATGCCGGACGCCTGAAAGTCTACGCCGACTTGCTATACAACAAATTCGACGAAAGCCTGAGCGCGTGTTTTCCGGTCATTCACAGCCTGCTGCCGAAAGAAGCCTGGCGGTCGTTGTTGCTGGAGTTCATCGCCGGCCATACCTGCCGCACGCCCTATTACCGGCGGATACCCGATGAATTCGTGCAATACCTGCGGCAGATCCGGCCCGAGGATCCGGCACTGCCGTTCCTGGCCGATCTGGCGCATTTCGAATGGGTGGAACTGCAGTTGTCGATCGCCGAAGCCATAGACCTGCCGCACCGCACCTTGACCGCCGCACAATTGTTAAGGGCCGTACCGGTGTTCGCACCGGTCACGCAGCTGCTGGCGTATCAATGGCCGGTGGAAGATATCGGCCCGGATTACCTGCCGACCGAGGTTCCCGAAGACATTACCCACATCCTGGGTTTTCGCGACCCCAACGACCAAGTGCAATTCGTGGCCTTGAGCACGGCCACCGCGCATTTGGTGCGGCGCCTGCACAACAGCGGGCTCAGCGGCGAACAGGCCCTGGCCGAAATGGGCGGCAACTTGCCGCAACCCGCCTTGAGCCAATTCATGCGCTTCGGCCTGCAAACCCTGGCGGAACTCAACCAACGCGGCGCCATCGTGGACTGGCGGCCGCTTTCACTATCTTAAGGAGACATTCATGCCATCATCCTCAACACCCGAAACCCGTCACTTTTGCCCAGGCTGTCTTATAGCGGGCTGCGTCGACGCCATCTGTCTGGCCCCCGGCAAAATCAACCGCTGGCTGGAGCAAAACGCCAAACCCCTGGCGCCGCTGTTTTTGCGCTTACTGTTGGCTTACGAGTTCGGCGAAGCCGGCTGGGAAAAATTAGGCGGCGACAACTGGTTTGCCGAGATGAGCTTTCCATTCCCCTTCAACCTGCTGCCGGCCGAGTTCAACTGGCAACTCGCGCTGTGGCTGGAAATCCTCGCCCCCATCGCCTTGATTCTGGGCTTCATGACCCGGTTTTTCAGCGCTGCGCTGTCGGTGTTGACCGTCGTCGCCATCGCCGCCGTGCATTGGCCCGCCGAATGGCACACCCTGGCCGAATTGTGGCAAGGCTACAGCATCAGCGACAAGGGTTTCGGCAACTACAAATTGCCGTTGATCTATCTGTTTATGCTGAGTTCATTACTGTTCAGCGGCGGCGGCCTATTGAGTATCGACAGCTATCTGACGATACGCCGGCAGGATGCCGGAGATTAATTATTGCCGGCAAAACCTCTGTAGTTGGATACTGATCAGCACGGCGTTCCGAACGGATTATTTATGCACGACACAAAACCACTCCTTGCCAATAGCGATTTCCCGGCCATTTTTCGCCAGCCGGTGGAAATTCTGCAACTCAATCTCGGCTACCGCTGCAACCTGAGTTGCGTGCACTGCCATGTCGGCGCCGGCCCCAAGCGCACGGAAATGATGAGTTGGGAAACAATCGAGCTGATTCTGGCCCTGGCCGATGACGCCCACCTGCACACCCTGGATTTGACCGGCGGCGCGCCGGAAATGCATCCCGATTTCAAATATCTGGTGCGCGCGGCCCGCGACCGGGGTATCGAAGTGATCGACCGCTGCAACCTGACCATACTGGAAGCCGACGGCTACCGGGACATGGCGGCATTTTTGGCCGATCAGCAGGTAGGCATCGTCGCCTCGCTGCCGTGCTACCTGGAAGACAACGTCGACAAACAACGCGGCAAGGGCGTGTTTCGGGACAGTCTGGCGGCCTTGCAACGCCTGAACCGGCTGGGTTATGGGCAAGCGGACAGCGGCCTGGAGCTGAATCTGGTGTTCAACCCGCAAGACGCCGTGCTGCCACCCGATCAGCAGGCGTTGCAGCAGTCCTACAAACAGCATTTGCTTGACGATTACGGCATCGTCTTCAACCGGCTGTACGCCATCGCCAACATGCCGATTCAACGTTTCGGCAGCACCCTGATCAGCCAGGGCCGCTTCGAGGCCTACCTGAATTTGCTGAAAGACAGCTTTCGCGCCGACAATCTGGACAATCTGATGTGCCTGAACACCCTGAGCATAGACTGGCAAGGCTACGTTTACGATTGCGACTTCAATCAGATGTTGGATTTACCATTGGCGGGCGGCGGCAAGCCCAAACGGCACATCAGCGAACTGGATATCGCGCGGCTCGCCGACAGCCCAATTGCCACCGCCGCCCACTGCTACGGCTGCACCGCCGGCCAAGGCAGCAGTTGCGGCGGGGCGCTGGCGGTCGAGTAACCCGTAATGACCCGGCTGCTGCAACAATTGCTCAGCGACTGGCACGGCTTGCCGCCGCCGCTGGCCGCCGACATTGCCCTGACGGCCGCCGCCGTGGTGTGCGGCGCCATCATCGGCGTCGAACGCGAGAAAAAACTCAAACCGGCCGGTTTGCGCACCATGATTTTAATTACCCTGGGCTCCACGCTGTTTACCCTGTTGTCCAAAGTACTCGCAAACGGCGCGGCCGACCAGGGCCGGGTGGCGGCGCAAATCGTCTCCGGCATCGGCTTTTTGGGCGCCGGGGCAATTTTGCACGATACGGTGCGGATTCGCGGCCTGACCACGGCGGCAATGATCTGGTTCACGGCCGCCATCGGCATGCTCTGCGGCGCCGGTTACGGCGGCGTGGCAATCGTTCTGACCACGGCCTTGACCCTGTTGATGCAGAGTGTCACGCACATCGAATCCCGTTATCTGGGCCCGTGCTTTCATACCCAAGTCACCTTGGTGTTCGACGACAACGGCGGCAAAACCATGGTCAGGATCGACAGCATTCTGGACGACTACCAAGTCAACCGCAGCGCGGTGATTCGCAATAAACAGGGCCATAGCGAACTGACCCTGCATTATTGCAACGCTCACAAGCACCATAAGGCCTTTTTGCTGAAACTGACCGAACTGGCGGCGATTTGCCGGATCATCCGCGCGTAAGCGTCCCCAAGAGGGCGTCGTAAAAGCGCCCTCTCCTCGCGGGAGCGGGTTGGGGTGAGGGGGTGGGTAAACAATAAACCTAACGATCATGAAGCCAGCGCATCGCCCCGGCCCATGAAAGTGGCTCCCCGTGGTGCGATTGCTTGCCGGACAGACCCCCGTAAATACATCCGTGTAAGCTCGACGGCGGCATCCCTGCCGCCAACGCCTGTCCAGCAAGCAACCGCACCCCTCGGACAATTTATGACTTTCACAGTAAAAAAATCAGTTGGACGTGAAGAAATCCGTTCGTGCCGAGCTTGTCGAAGCATGAGCGGGTTTCTTCACACTCACCCGTGGGGTGAGCCACATAAATCCCGTTCAACCCTTCGACAGGCTCAGGGCGAACGGGATTTATGCGGCTCAACCGCGGTTTTTAGGATAAACCATTGTTTTATACGCCCTCATCCTAACCTTCTCCCGGAGGGAGAAGGGACTGTTTTGACTTTTACGACAACTTCCCCAAGTTGGGAGGCTATCAATCAGCCAATGTCTGTTCGGCGGCGGCCTCGGCGGCCAGACGACGCTCGTCCTTTAAAGCCTGCACCCGCTCGAAATTGGCTGAAGCCTCCCGCGGCATGCGGGCATGGGCTTGATAGTCGGCGGGCCGCGAATCGCGGCGACGCCGGTTTGAAAAACAAGAACCGTTGGATCTGGGTGAACTGCACATGGTTATTCTCCTGAATAAAGACGATTGCCCGGGGTATTTTTACGCTTACCGGTAGCGGCCATAGTAGCCGCCGCGAAAGCCGTAGCCGAAGCGTCCGGGATAAAAGCCGGAACGGTAATAACCGTAAGGACGGTAATAGCCGTAGCCGCAATAGCCGGTATTGCCCGCCGCATACGCGGGTTCGCGCGGCCACAACAGATGGCTTTGCACGGCCACGACCGGGTAGGCATAGGGTTTCTCGCCAATCGACCGGTTTTCGCCGCCTTCCAGCAGCCCGTAGACGGTGACTTGCCGGCCTTGCGCGAACACCGCCGGGTCGAAAAAGCCGTTCAAGCGTGCCAGGAAACGGCCTTGTACCTGATCGCCCTCTATCGGCCGGCCGGCATCGCCCAACGGCAGGGCCAGCACTTCGATTTCGGTTTCGGCGGGTTTGTTGTGGACGGCTAGAATGCTGCCGCCCCAGCGCACGGGCTGATTTTTGTAATCATTGACAGCGGCGGCGGCCATTGTTAACGGCACATCGGGTGTGGGTGCTTGACTGATGTTTATGGGAACCCGACTGGCGCAGCCGGTCAGCAGAAAAACACTCAGCATTATCAACAGGGTTTTCATGATGGTTCTCCTCAATCAAGCTCGATGCCTGTTGGTCGTCAATCTCCAGCAATCCTTACACCGTCAGCCGACGAAAAACGCGGAGTACCGGCGACAAATCGCCGCACCCCGCGCAACGTCGGATACGTTAAACCGCCAGACGTATCGACCGGCGCCCTGCCTGACGCCGTGACAGACCCGACCAACCGGCCAGACTGGCCCCGAACAACCACGCCGCAGCCGGCAACGGCACCGCCGCAACCGAAAAATCGTCCAACCCATTCATGCGGGTATTGGCGCTATCCAGATTACGGAATTCGATTCGGTCGATCGCACCGGTCACGGAAAACAAGCTGAAGGGATCGCTGGGCAGCACATCCAAAGCCGCCAACAGCTTGCTCCCGGCATCGAAGGCGCGAATTTCAGTGTTGCCGTCACTGCCGGAAAAGGCTTTGGCAAAAAAACTCACCTCGTATTGACCGGGTTGGAATTGAATGATGCCGGTTTCGCCGCCTTTTACCATCCAGGCATGGCTGCCGGAACGGTATAACTCGCCGATACCGGCGACGCCCGACATGCCGCCGCTGAATGCGGCCGGGCCTATGCTGAATTCGGTGACGGCACCGCCTGAAAACACGGACCCGCCGACGGTTTCGAAGTCGGTGGCGTAAGTGTTGGCGGAGACGCTGCTGGAGACAAGCCCCAATAGCAGCGCGATTACGATTTTAAATACACGAGATACATCGACATTACGATTCATGAAAACTCCTTGTTAATAAGGTTTACTGATAGCTCGGCACACGATTCGGAAGGTGCCGAACAAGAGTCGCGGTTAACGCCATTTCCTTACAAATTATTTTAAAAATCAATTAACTGTAAGTTTTTTACCCGCACTGCGACGAACGGTTATCGCGATATACAGCGATGACCTTATTCAGTCATACCAGGAGAACAAAACGATGAAAATTGCCATGATAGGCCTTGGAAAAATGGGCGCGAACATGACCCGGCGTTTGCTCAAACACGGCCACGAGGTCGCCGTTTACGACCTTAGCCCGGATAACGTGGCGCAACTGGCCGCGGAAGGCGCGATTGCCGCCAGCTCGCTGGAACATTTGGTCAGCCTTTTGCCCGCGCCGCGTGTGGTATGGCTGATGGTGCCGGCCGGCGACATCGTCGATAACAGCATCACCGCGCTCAGCCCGCTGTTGGCGGCGGGCGACGCCATCATCGACGGCGGCAATTCGTACTACAAAGACGACGTGCGCCGCGCCGAGCAGTTGCAAACGCGCGGCATCGATTATCTGGATGTCGGCACCAGCGGCGGCACCTGGGGCATGGAACGCGGCTATTCGTTGATGATAGGCGGCGACCGAGAGCCGGTTCAACGGCTGGAACCCATCTTCGCCGCGCTGGCGCCGGGGCGCGGCGATATTCCGCTTACAGCCCAGCGCAAAAACCCCGACAGCACCGCCGAACAGGGTTATTTACACTGCGGCCCGGTCGGCGCCGGCCATTTCGTCAAAATGATACACAACGGCATCGAATACGGTCTGATGCAGGCCTACGCGGAAGGCTTCGACATTTTGCGCGGCGCGGCCTCCGAGGCTTTGGCGGACGGTTATCGTTACGATTTCAAGGTAGACGATATCGCCGAAGTCTGGCGGCGCGGCAGCGTCATCGGCTCCTGGTTGCTGGATTTAACCGCCCAGGCCTTGGCGGAAGACCCCGAACTGTCACAATACAGCGGCTATGTCACCGACTCCGGCGAAGGCCGCTGGACGGTGCAGGCCGCGGTGGAAGAAGCCGTATCGGCGGAAGTATTGACCGCCGCGCTGTTCGCCCGCTTCCGTTCCCGCCAGCAGCACACCTTCGGCGAAAAAATGCTGTCCGCGATGCGGCAACAATTCGGCGGCCACATCGAAGCGGACAAGGCGGGTTGAGCATGGCCATTCACATACAAGCCGTGGCCAATGGCGCCGCGGAAAACAACATAGCGGCAACGGAAGCCAGTGTCATCGTCATCTTCGGCGCCACCGGCGATTTGACCCAACGCAAGCTGATGCCGGCCTTGTGCCATCTGGCCCGGCAAGGCGCGCTGACCGAAGCGTCGATTATTCTGGGCGTGGATCGTGCGCCGATCAGCGACGAAGAATTTCGCAAGCGCATGCAAGAAGCGGTCTGTGCCGCCAAGGGCAAGGCCGCCACCGAGACCGAGGAATCGCGCCGCTTCGCCAATCAGATGCATTATTTTGCCGGCGATTTGCAAGACCCGGCCAGCTTTGTCGCCCTGGCCGAGCGTATTCGGGAGCTGAACGGCGGCGCCTTGGGCAATCGTCTGTATTATTGCGCCACCCCGCCGACGCTGGTGAGCTTTATCGCCAATGGTCTGGGACACGCCGAGTTGCAGAATGAAGCCTCGGGCTGGGCGCGCATCATCATCGAAAAGCCCTTCGGCCATGATCTGGCGTCGGCGCAAGCGCTCAGCAAAGCGGTTGCCGGCGTATTTCAGGAACATCAAATCTATCGGATCGATCATTATCTGGGTAAGGAAACCGTGCAGAACATGCTGTTTTTCCGCTTCGGCAACGCCTTGTTCGAGCCGGTCTGGAATCGGCAGCATATCGATTATGTCGAAATCACTGCCGCCGAAACCTTGGGCGTCGGCCATAGAGGCGGTTATTACGAGCAGGCCGGCGCCTTGCGCGATATGGTCACCAATCACTTGATGCAATTATTGGCGCTGATTGCCATGGAACCGCCCATTGCCTTCGAAGCCGATGCGGTACGCGACGCCAAAATTCAGGTCTGGCGCTCGATCAAACCGATGACGGCGGCGGAGGTGGCGGAAAGAACCGTGCGCGGTCAATACGCGGCCGGCGCACTGAATGGCGAGACGCTGCCGGCTTACCGGCGGGAACCCGGTATTGCAGCCGATTCGGGCACGGAAACCTATGTGGCCGCCGAATTTCGCATCGACAACTGGCGCTGGACCGGCGTGCCGTTTTATCTGCGTACCGGCAAGCGGCTGGCGCGCGGCGTCACCGAACTGGCCGTGCATTTCAAACGGCCGCCGCAAGCCCTGCTGGCCGGGCATCGCGAGGACATTGCACCCAATGTCATCGCCTTGCGCATTCATCCCGACGAAGGCATAGACATCGGTTTTGCCGCCAAACAACCCGGCAGCGGTTTACACACCGCCAATGTGCGCATGGATTTCAGCTACCAACAGGCGTTTCCGCAACGCATCCCCGAAGCCTATGAAACCTTGCTGCTGGATGCCCTGGCGGGCGACGCCACCCTGTTCACCCGCAGCGACGGCGTGGAAGCGCAATGGCGCTTGATCGACCCGATTCTGGACGCCTGGCAACAGCCAGCGGCTACGGATTTAGCCGGCTACCCGGCGGGCAGCGACGGCCCGGCAGCCGCCGACGTGCTGTTGGCGCGTAACGGCCACCGCTGGCGGCGGTTAAACAAAACCACCGAAAATCATTTGTAAATTACGACGGAAACCTGACCATGACTACCGATTCCAACCCCCGGTCTCTGACCCAACGCCCCGCTTGGCGGGCGTTGCAAAGCCATTACCCAAAAATCAAAGACCTTCATTTACGCCACTTATTTGCCGACGACCCCACGCGCGGCGAACGGCTGACCATCGAAACCCCGGATATTTATCTGGATTATTCCAAAAACCGCATCACCGATGAAACCCTGCGTTTGCTGATAGACCTGGCCAACGCATGCGGCTTACCCAAACGAATTGAAGCCATGTTCAACGGCGACACCATCAATGTCACCGAACAGCGCGCCGCGCTGCACACGGCTTTACGGGCGCCAAGGGAACAATGCATTTTGCTGGATGGCGTGAATGTAGTGCCGGATGTGCATGCGGTGCTGGACCGGATGGCGTTTTTTTCCGATCAAGTGCGCAACGGCCACTGGCTGGGCCATACCGGCAAGCCGATTCTGAATATCGTCAACATCGGCATCGGCGGTTCCGATCTGGGGCCGGTGATGGCCTACGAAGCCTTGCGCCATTACAGCCAGCGCAATCTGACCTTGCGTTTCGTCTCCAACGTCGACGGCACCGACTTTGTCGAAGCCACCCGCGATCTGGATCCCGAACAAACCTTGTTCATCATCTGCTCGAAAACCTTTACCACCCTGGAAACGTTGACCAATGCCCGCGCCGCGCGGGACTGGTGTTTGCAGACACTGGGCGACCCCGAAGCCGTGCGCCGGCATTTCGTCGCGGTCTCGACCAATGCCGACGAGGTGAGCAAATTCGGCATCGACACCGACAACATGTTCGGCTTTTGGGATTGGGACGGCGGCCGTTATTCGATGGATTCAGCCATCGGCCTGTCGACCATGATCGCGGTAGGCCCGGATCATTTCCGCGCCATGCTGGACGGCTTTCATGAGATGGATCAACATTTTCGCCACACGCCGTTCGAGCGCAACATGCCGGTTATCATGGCTTTATTGAAGCTGTGGTACAACAATTTCTTCGCCGGGCAGTCGGTGGCGGTGTTTCCGTATTGCCAGTATCTGAAGCGCTTCCCTGCCTATTTGCAGCAGTTGACCATGGAAAGCAACGGCAAGCATGTCACGCTGGACGGCGGCAACGTCGATTATCAAACCGCGCCGATTTACTGGGGCGAGCCGGGTACCAACGGCCAACACTCGTTTTTCCAACTGCTGCACCAGGGCACCCGCTTGATTCCCTGCGACTTCATCGGTTTCCAGCAAGCCCTGAATCCCTTGGGTGAGCAGCACGATTTATTGATGGCCAACTTCTTCGCCCAGACCGAAGCCCTGGCTTTCGGCAAAACCGAATCCGAAGTCAAGGCCGACGGCATTCCCGACTGGCTGGTGCCGCACCGCACCTTCGAGGGCAACCGGCCCAGCAACACCTTGCTGCTGGAACGGCTGACACCCAGAACACTGGGCTTGCTGGTCGCGCTTTACGAGCATAGCGTGTTTACCCAAGGCGTGATCTGGAACATCGATTCCTTCGATCAATGGGGCGTGGAGCTGGGCAAGGTGCTGGCGAAAACCACCGCCGAGGAATTGCGGGCCGAAGCCGAACCACCGCTGGCCCACGATAGTTCGACCAATGCCTTGATTCGGCGTTACCGGCGCTAGCGGCTCAAGGCAAGGCTGGTAGGCGGCTCACCGTTCAGTCAAGGTAGGTCACGTTGCCGCGATAGCGGTTACGTGACATTTCGACGTCATGGACTCAACATTTGTCAGGGAACGCTATCGCGCACCCTGACCTACCCGACTGTAGTGGCGCATGTAATGGCGCCGGCAACCGTAACCGCATTGGCGGCGTTTGACGTTGAATTACAGAATGCGGCGGTTTGGTTACGTGATGGTGAGTTGGTGCATGCCATCCGGGACAGCAAGGTTGATCGTGGTTCCGCATTGCCGCTGGAGATTTGGCTAAATTTAGCTGAGCATTTGGACGCCGCAAAACCATATTTTGATACAGTGGATGCCGCCGTTATTTATGCGTTTGATGTGCCCAGCGAGGTGGGCAAGGTTGTGGTAAGACTAAATCGATTAGAAAAGGTGAGGGAACGAGGGGTACGTAAGAAGATTACATCTAATTTTATCGCCACGGGTGGCATCATCGAAGCAGGAAATTTAGACCCGATACGTTACAGGCCATTAGATGATAGACCATGAGCGGCGCCGGATTCGAACCGGATCATACAATCGCTTGCGCGCCTGTAACCGTTCCCATTGGAAACAACCGCCCATGGCTGACATAGAGTATAACGTATGATAGAAGTCAAAATCGATGATGCGCAAATTATAAAAGCGCTGCAACGTCTGCAACATGCGGTTGTGGACATTTCGCCGGCGCTGCTGGAAATCGGCGAAATTTTGACAGAATCTACTAAGAAAAGGTTTTCTGCCGGTGTGGGTCCCGATGGGACGAGATGGGCCGAGAATTCGGATGTAACGATTGAGCGTAAAGGCCGCAATAAGCCGTTGGTCGCTGAGGGCTCGTTGTCGGAGAGTATCGCGCCTCAACTCATTGGCGACAATATTTTAGAGGTTGGCAGTGCATTGGAATATGCTGCAATGCAGCAATTCGGCGGCACTAAAGCTGAGTTCCCACATTTATGGGGCGATATTCCAGCCAGGCCGTTTTTAGGCCTCTCAAGTGATGATGAATCAGAAATTTTGGCGAGTATCGAGCGCCACGTTTTGCGATCAATCTGACATAAAAGCCAGTTGCAGTATTTGCAACATCCTTGCAAAACAGTTTTTGAAAAGTCGAAATTTTTCCCACTAAAAATCGATTTATCCCATAAATTCCCGTTCATTTATCTCGTCTCTGTTCACGATAGCGGGGCACAACAAAATTTGATGTTACTACAGCCACAAACCCAATACACTATGTGACATCTACCCTATATTTTGTAAATCAACATGCGCCTTCCCCCCAAACACCAGCGTGACGTTCTGAAAATCGGTGAATTGGCCGAAGAGCTCGGTACCACGCCGAGAACGATTCGTCTGTACGAGGAACTCGGACTGATCGCCCCCGACCGCACCGAGGGCGGTACGCGTCTTTATGCCCGTAAAGACTTGAAACGCATGGCTGTCGCGTTGCAGCTTGGCCGGGTCGGCATCGAACTGGAATCGGTGCAAAAACTCGCCAAAACCCGGCAGCAATGCGGTTCCGGCAAGGAAGCATCGGCCGCGATGCAGCCGCTTCTGCACGATTTGCGTAAAAGAATTCGCGGATTGCTGGACGATTTGGAGGAACTGGATCGTGACCTGGAGCGGGCGGATAGGCTGATCAGCCAATGCGGGAATTGTAACAATCGCCCCAATCGCCGGGATTGCCCGGAGTGTCCGATCAACAAGAACGTGGACTTGACTAATATTGGTCGTTTGGTTTGGGATCCCGGTTGTCCGTGATCGACCCCCAAGGCGACAATCATCGACGTTTTACCAAGGATCGTTGTTGAATGTATTGCCGACAGTAAAATAATGACATGGTTTTCTGGAAAGGTCTCTTCGTTGAAATAGGCTGTGGGACGTTGTATATTCAGCGTTGTTAATTATGAATATCGGGATTTTTACTATGGCTACTACCAGCTTGAGTCTTGGAGAACATTGGGAAGTCTTTATTAGGAATGAAATCGCCAGTGGTCGCTACGGCTCCGCTAGTGAGGTTGTGCGAGATGCTTTGCGGGAACTTGAGGAACGCAAGCATAAACTGGCAGCGTTACGGGCGCATCTTGCAGAGGGCGCCGCGCAAGCCGGTAGAGGCGAATTTGTACAGGATTATACTGTCGCGGCCGTTATTCAGGAGTTGGATAGCGAGGCATAATGGCAACTTATAGGATTACTCCCAGGGCGCTTAGTGACTTAAAGAGCATTGGCCGCTACACGACGGAAAAATGGGGTAAGCCGCAACGGAACCGCTATTTGGCAGACCTTGATAAACGGTTTAATTGGTTAGCCAAGCATCCACACCTAGGCAAACATCGAGCGGATATTGCCGAAGGCTCACTGCTTTCCTCACGGTTCTCATTTGATTTTCTATATGCTCAATCCATTTGGAATCGATATTATCGGGATACCGCATCAAGCGATGGATTTCGAAGCATATTTCGACCAATGATTAACGCGAAAAGGTGCGCACCCGGGTAGGTTGTGCCGAGCCAAATGCACCCGCAGTCAGATGATCAGCCGCAACAACCCGGCACCCTGCAGCCAACTTTAAAACCTCTGCACTATGAACAAACAACAACTCGCCGCCAAAATCTGGGAATCCGCAAATCAGATGCGCTCCAAAATCGAAGCCAACGAATACAAGGACTACATCCTCGGCTTCATCTTCTACAAATACCTCTCCGACAAATTGGTTCGCTTCGCAAAAAGCGAAGACTTCAGCGACGCCGATCTGCGGGCGCTCTCGGAAGAAGACACCGAGACCGTCAACCATATCAAGAGCAACATCGGCTACTTCATCAGCTACCAGCATCTTTTCTCCACCTGGATCGAACACCAGGGCGACTTCGATGTTTCCCACGTGCGGGATGCGCTGTCTGCCTTTAGCCGCCTGATTCACCCGAACCACAAGCGCCTGTTCGAGGGCATTTTCAAGACCCTTGAAACCGGCCTGAGCAAGCTCGGCGATACCGCCGCCAAGCAAACCAAGGCCATCAGCGAGCTGATCCAGCTCATCAAGGACATCCCCATGGATGGCCGCCAGGGCTACGATGTGCTCGGTTTCATCTACGAGTACCTGATTGGCATGTTCGCCGCCAACGCCGGCAAAAAAGCCGGCGAGTTTTACACGCCGCACGAGGTTTCCGTGCTGATGTCCGAGATCATCGCGCACCATGTGAAGGACAGGGAAACCATCGAGATCTATGACTCCACCAGCGGCTCCGGTTCGCTGCTGCTGAATATCGGCCAGGCCATCGCCAAGCACATGCTGGACAAGAACAACATTCGCTACTACGCCCAGGAGCTGAAGGAAAACACCTACAACCTCACCCGCATGAACCTGGTCATGCGCGGCATCCTGCCCAGCAATATCGTCACCCGCAACGCCGACACCCTGGAAGACGATTGGCCGTTCTTCGACGATCAAGACCCGGTCAATACCTACAACCCGCTGTACCTGGACGCCGTCGTCTCCAATCCGCCTTATTCGCAACAATGGGACCCTCGGCACAAAGACAGCGATCCCCGCTACGCCCGCTTTGGCCTCGCGCCCAAGTCCAAGGCCGATTACGCCTTTCTGCTGCACGACCTTTACCACCTCAAGCCGAGCGGCATCATGGCCATCGTCTTGCCGCACGGTGTTTTGTTCCGGGGCGGTGAAGAAGGCGCCATCCGCAAAAACCTGATCGAGAACGATCACCTGGAAACCATCATCGGCCTGCCGCCCAATATCTTCTTCGGCACCGGCATCCCCACCATCATCCTGGTGTTCCGGCAAAAGCGCGAGAGCAGCGACGTGCTGATCGTCGATGCCTCCAAGGGCTTCGCCAAGGAGGGGAAAAGCAACAAACTCCGCGCCTGCGACATCAAGAAAATCGCCGACACCGTGATCGGGCGCGTCAGCGTGCCGCGCTACAGCCGACTGGTTCCCAAGACCGAGATTCAAGGCAATGATTACAACCTCAACATCCCGCGCTACGTGGATTCCTCCGAGCCCGCCGAAAGCTGGGATCTTTATGCCGCCATGTTCGGCGGCATCCCGCTGAGCGAGCTGGACGCCCTGGCGGACTTTTGGCAAGCCTTTCCCGGCCTGCGCTCTGCCCTGTTTACCGACACCGGCACGCCCTACGTTGCGCCACGGGTGGCAGACCTCGCTCAGGCCACCCGCGAGCATCCCGAGGTGAAGGAATACGGCAAAACCTTCACCGCCGCCTTTGCCGATTTCACGCCCTGGCTGCGCCGCGCACTGCTGGAGCAGATGCTCACCCTGCAAATCCCCCGCCAGGAGGCAGTCATCAGCGAAGCACTGTTTGCCCGCCTCGCCCCGCTGCCGCTCATCGACAAATACCACGCCTACCAAATCCTGGCCGATCACTGGCAAGCCATCGCCATCGATCTGGAAATCCTCCAGACCGAAGGCTTCGCTGCCTCCCGCGTCGTTGATCCCAATCTGGTCAGCAAAAAGAAGGATGGCAAGGACATTGAAGTGCAAGAGGGCTGGAAAGGCCGCATCCTGCCCTTCGAGCGGGTGCAGTCCACCCATCACAAGCAGGAGCTGGCCGCGCTGCGCGAAAAGGAAACCCGCCTTGGCGAAATCACCGCCTCGCTGGAGGAAGCCCTGGAAAGCCTCGGCGAAGAAGACAAGGCCAACGACAGCGTCAACGACGCCGGCGACAAATTCGTCAATGCCGCCGTCGCCAGGGAGGCGAAGCTTCTGCTGGCCGAGGCGAAACAATCCGGCGACTTCGATGCCGAATCTTACGAGGCCAAGATCATCCAGGCCGCCGAGTGGCTGGCCGAAGAGAAAACCCTGAAAGCGGCGATCAAAAAAGAAGCCGCCGCCCTGCACCTGAAGACCAAGAAAACCATCGAGAACCTGAGCGACGCGCAGGTGCACGAACTGCTGGAACGCAAATGGATTGCGCTATTCATTGACGAGCTGCACCGCCTGCCCGATCAGCAGATCGATGGCCTGACCCGCAAGCTGGAAGCCCTGGTAGAAAAGTACCAAATCACCTATGCCGATAACGCCCGCGACATCCGGCAAACCGAAGCCGCGCTGGCGGGGATGATTGATGAATTGGACGGGAACGAGTTTGACCTCAAGGGGCTGGCGGAGATGAGGAAATTGTTAATGGTTAGTGAACAATGATTAGTGGTTAATGATCAATGATTAATTTAGAGATGAACAATTCACCATTAACAATTAACCAATCACCATTGAAAAACGTGCCTCGGATTCGGTTTAAGGGGTTTGAGGGGGAGTGGAACAATACTACCTTCCAGACAGCTTGCAGCTTGCTTACGGGCCATCCGTTTCAAAGCAAGCAATTTACAACGTCTGGGTTTTTCTTGGTTCGGGGAATGAACGTCAAGCGGGGGTATATAGATGATTCGGAGCAAATTTCAGAGTTCTGGCCATCTTCCAGTGGGCTTGAAGCCTTCCTGCCCCCTGCGTCAAAATAGTTGTCGCCTCAAATTTTTAGAGCCCTTTAAATTTGAGATAAAAATGATTACCCCGAAAAAGCAGTATTCTGACGAGTTCAGAGAGCAAGCCCTGGCAAAAGTCTACAAT
>Ga0207952_1000489_pt1 | contig 31192 bp, 29 predicted proteins | sample SubbioR12Aug_8Ca_FD_184831 | JGI IMG/M metagenome (GOLD analysis project Ga0207952, IMG submission 184831) | Serpentinite rock and fluid subsurface biosphere microbial communities from McLaughlin Reserve, California, USA - CR12Aug_8Ca (SPAdes) | ecosystem: Environmental > Terrestrial > Deep... | reverse complement strand
AGCGGCAATACGCCTGCGCGGTGCAGCACACAGGGGTGTCAGGGTGCTGGCGGTTTTTGAATATTGATACTTTGGCTTACTCTGATTAATTTCGATTGATTCAGATCAATAGCCGGTGTATCAGGCAAAACATAATCACCCAATCACACCATATTTGCACACCGGTGAAATCCTTCTCCGGTCTGCATCGCCAGGCATTTGCACAAGGCATAGTCTCCCTTCATTTTTGCGATGTGCAGACATGCCTGATCAGGAGATTTTATGAATAGCAGACTGCAAGCAAAAACAATAGAACGAACGCCGACCATGCATTACAAAAATTATGATATTTTTGTCATTGCCTTCCCAAGACCTGATGGACACTGGTCCGCCAGTGGTGAAGTACAAAAGTATGGTGCTGAAGGCCTGGAAATCGCCCAGCAATTCAGCGGCCCGTTCAAAGCTGCCAGTGAAACGCAGGCCAAACTGGCTGTCATCCGTGATGCCAAGATGAAGATTGATGCCATATTGGCTGAGCTTAACTAATAGTGTTTTTGGCTGCAGCCTTTTTTGGCTGCGATTCGATACCGGCAATTGCTGCTTAAGCCTGCAATTCCTCAATCAAGCTGATAATTTCCTTGCCATAGCTTTCCAGCTTCTTGTCACCCACGCCGGAGATGGCGCGCAAAGATGACAGCGTAGCGGGTTGCTGGCGGGCGATTTCACGCAGGGTGGCGTCGGGGAAGATGACGTAGGCTGGCACGTTATGAGTGCGCGCCGTTTCGACACGCCACCAGCGCAGCTTGTCGAAGACGCTCTGGGCTTTGCTGTCGAGATCGGACTCGGCAAAGTCTTTTGCTGACTGGCGTTTGTGCTTGACGGCTTTTTCGGCTTTTTTGTATTGGCGCAGCTGCACCTTGATTTCACCACGCAATACGGCACGTGAGGCTTCAGTCAGTTTCAGCGAGCTATAGTTTTCATAATCGACGGCGACCAGGCCCAGGGCGATCAGCTGACGTAACAAAGCGCGCCATTCGGCTTCGCTCTTATCTGAACCTATGCCATAGGTGGACAGTTTTTCATGCCGCCATTGCTGTACACGCTCAGTATCTATGCCGCGCAAGATGTCGATGACATGGCCAGCCGCAAAGCGCTGGTCGACACGGTAGACCGTGGACAATATTTTTTGAGCAGCCACACTGCCATCAAAGGATACAGGCGGGCTCATGCAGGTATCGCAATTGCCGCAAGGTTCAGCCTTCTGGCCAAAATAATCGAGGATATGGACGCGGCGGCAATTCAGGGTTTCGCACAGCGTGAGCATGGCGTCGAGCTTGACGCTTTGCACCCGCTTGTAAGTTTCATTGGCTTCTGACTCATCGATCATGCGGCGCTGCTGCACCACGTCTTGCAAGCCGTAAGCCATCCAGGCATTGGCGCTGGCACCATCGCGGCCTGCGCGACCAGTTTCCTGATAATAGCCTTCTATGCTTTTTGGTAAATCGAGATGGGCGACAAAGCGCACATCGGGTTTGTCTATGCCCATGCCAAAGGCGATGGTGGCGCACATGACGATGCCATCTTCACGCAGGAAGCGCGCCTGGTTGCGGCTGCGGTCTTGCAAGTCCATACCTGCATGGTAGGGCAGGGATGTGATGCCGTTTTCATTCAGGAATTCAGCTGTTTCTTCTACTTTTTTGCGTGACAGACAATATACGATGCCAGCATCACCACTGTGCTGTGCCGTGATGAAGTCCAGCAATTGTTTGCGGCCATTGGCTTTTTCTACGATCTGGTAGCGGATATTCGGGCGGTCGAAAGACGACACGAATTGCATCGCGTTTTCCAGTTGCAGCCTGTGGATGATTTCATCACGGGTTTGCTGGTCAGCCGTAGCTGTCAGGGCAATCCGTGGCACGTTGGGAAAACGCTCATGCAGGGCCGACAACTTGATGTATTCAGGGCGGAAATCATGGCCCCATTGCGAAACGCAATGCGCCTCATCAATCGCAAACAGGGCGATGTTGACGACTTGCAGCAGCTCCAGGCAGCGCTGGGTCAGCAGGCGCTCTGGTGCGATATACACCAGATCGATATCGCCTTCGCGCATCTTCTTTTCCACTGCCAGGATTTCATCAAAGCTCTGGGTAGAATTCAGGAAGGCAGCACGCACACCCACCTCAGCCAGGGCATCGACCTGGTCTTGCATGAGGGCGATCAGCGGCGATACGACGATGCCCACGCCATTGCGCAGCAGGGCAGGTATCTGATAGCACAGGGACTTACCACCGCCAGTCGGCATCAGCACCAGGGCATCGCCGCCATTGACGACATGCTCGACGATTTGCCCCTGCTGGGAACGGAAAGCCGGGTAGCCGAAGATAGTCTGCAATAAATGCAGGGCCTGGTCTACTGTGTTGCTGCTGGTCCCGGTATCGGTATAGCTCGCTGTCACTGCTGTAGCTGCCTCTGTTATCACCTTCAGTCTGCCCAGGTAATCGCGCCAGTGTAGGCGGTAATCAGGATCATGATGCCAAAGGCAATACGGTACCAGGCAAACACATTGAAATTATGCGAGCTGATATAACGCAGCAACCAGCGTACACAAAAGAAAGCCGAGATAAAGGCCGCAACCGTACCCAGGCTGAACATGGGCAAGTCTGCCATCGACAAATCTTCACGTGCCTTGTACAGCGAATACACGGTAGCACCCAGCAGTGTAGGTATCGCCAGGAAGAATGAAAATTCAGTCGCTGCCTTGCGCGACAGGCCAAACAGCATGCCGCCAATAATCGTTGCACCAGAACGGCTGGTGCCAGGGATAAGGGCAAAAGCCTGGGCCAGACCTATCTTCAGTGCATCCAGCAGGCTCATGTCATCGACAGTCTGTATGCGCGCATGGCTGCTGTCATGGGTGTCGGTTCCTGCATGCTTGCGTTCAACCAGCAGGATGATGATGCCGCCTACGATAAAGGCCAGGGCAACTGGCACTGGGGCAAACAGCACAGCCTTGATCTTTTTGGAAAACAGCAGGCCCAGTACGGCTGCTGGCAAGAAGGCGACGATAAGGTTCAGTGCAAACTTGCGGGCTTTTGGGTCGCTGCCCAGGCCGCCCACGACGCTGGCGATCTTGGCACGGTACTCCCAGCACACCGCAAAAATTGCACCCGCCTGGATGACGATCTCAAAGACCTTCATCTTCTCGCCAGTGAAGTTCAGCAAACTGCCTGTCAGTATCAGGTGGCCAGTGGAGGAGATGGGCAAGAATTCCGTCAAGCCTTCGACGATACCCATGATGATGATTTTGACGGCCAGTAATAAATCCATAAAACGCAAGAATAATGAAGTTTTAGTCGGGACGAAGCTTAGCATGTCGCTCGCCAGCCCTGCTCAGAAATTTGCTGGTGCATGCCAGCTTGGCTAAGGATATTTTTATCGTTTTGCCATGTCTTAAAACTTGCCAGATGGCAGTTATCTGCACCAGAAGTACAGCATTTTAATACTTTCTTAAATTTCATTGTAGGCAAACTGCTCAGTCGCGATACTTCAGGCTCATATTTACTATTGCAATTGAAACATCCATGGCAAGTCTGTCCAAACTATATAGCGCATATTGCAAGCATGGCCTGCACGTTGGTCTGCTTGCGGGTTTGACCCTGAGCCTGTCTGCTTGTAGCGGCACCATGCCTGTGCAGCCCTCGCAAGCCAGTCTGGTCGACGCTGAAGTGGCTTTGACGGAATATCGCAGCAATCAGGTTGAAGTAACGGTGGTGCGGCAGCAATACGTCTGGCGCTTACCTGATGCCAATCAGCATCTGGCCCAGTTCAACCACCATATACAAGTGGATGGCAGTGTTCCTGCACGCTTGCAAGACTTTGTGATCAGTTATCGCAAACCACCACAGCACCTGTTCAGGAGTGCTCCGCCAGAAAGCGGCGTAATGGCAGCCAGCTCTGTGGATGAAGTACAGATTAGCCGCAATGGCCAGTTTTTGGTGCGTGAATCCATAGCGCCCGCGTTTACCGGCCAGCAAAGTTACCGCCGCCTGGAAGCCGCCAGGCTCAAGGTAGGTGATGAAACCTATGTACTGACCCTGGCCAATGGTTTCTTGCATCGGCCCATGTGGCTGGCGATATTTGCGGCTGATGGCAGCCCCGTCTATCGCATAGGTCTGCCACATGGACACTGGCAATTTACTGAGCATGCCGACGGCATATCCATGGTGGACACCTCTGGATCAGGCAAGCGCCTGTTGATCAGGCCGGTACCGCAATGAAAGGCAGGCTGGGGCATTGTGCTGTACTTGCCTGTCTGAGTATGAATTTGAGTGGCTGCCTGGCACCTTTACCCATAGTCGGCGGCGGCATTGCCGGCGCAGGGAGGGATAGCGATGCAGTCAGAGAAGAAGCCTGGAATTACCCTGAATTTAAGGAGAAGCATGTGCAAACAGAAATCACCCAGCAAGCATTGACCAAGAACCGCACTGACCGCAATAATTATTTTGCCGATTTTGCCGACCATGTCCACGTGCGTCGCAATACCCCCACCAGGATGGGCTCGTTTGAATTTAATTTTGTACGGTCCGGCACCGACAACGGTGTACTGATCCAGGTTTATCATGATGGCCTGCGTATCATGCTGGAGCGAATACCATCTGCGTTCTATATGGGGGAGTTGCAAGCCAGTGAAGTACAGATAGGCGGGCGTGATTATCTGCTACTGGCAGCCAATTCACGCACGACGACCCAGCGCATGTGGTTTGGTATTTTCCGTCCTGACGGCAGCAAGCTGTATGCCGCCAGCCTGGAGCAGTCTGTCGTACGCGTCAATCAAAATGAGGATGGTATCTCCTTGTTCTTTCTGAGTGGCGACTCCATGCGCATCAAGATTTAAAGCTGCTTGTTCATGAGTAGGTGAGGATGTAAATCCATAGTAACATTTGTAAAAAATCAAAATGGACCAGATACAGATTTCCCTCTGAAGGACGACATCTGTATCTACCACATGCTTTGGTATGGGCTGGTTTTTCTTTGAATTGAGTTTATGCTGCCGGGTGTTAATGAATTGAAATGAAAAACACCCCATGCAAGCTAGTCCACCACTTTTATTTTTTATCCCGCTGGATGCGGCCGCAAGCACCAATGCGCTGCTCGTGCTGCACGAGCAGCGAGCTGTATCTGCCTCCCCTGAAATAGCTAGTATTGCCGGTTTCATGCCTGACGGGCAGGGTGGCTGGATCAGTGTCGCCCGCCATCGAAATGACAAATCGGGATATATCAATGCTCTTTGCCAGTGGGTAGTCGAGCCTGAGCTGGATCAGGCGCGGGCTTTTTCTGAGGATGGTCTGGCCAGGTTTTGCCAGCAAGGGAAATGGGGTTACCTGAATTTGCAGGGACAGGTTATCATTGCGCCGCAGTATGAGGATGCCTCTGCTTTTCGCCATGGGCTGGCAGCAGTCAAACTAGGCAAGCATCGCTGGGCAGTGATTGACACCAACGGCGCATTGGTGTCAGACAAGACATTTTTCCATGTCTCCAATTTCAGTGCCTGCGGCCTGGCCGCCGCCATTGATATCAAGGACAGGAAGTTGATCGGCTATATCCAGCGCGATTGTTCCTGGGCCATTGCGCCACGTTTCCGCGAGAACTTTGCATTTAGCAATGGTGGCGTAGCTCCCGCTACTGAAGACGACCGTCTGTATGGCCTCATCAATACCCAGGGCGAGTGGATATTAAAGCCGGTGTATTCACGCATCAAAGAATTTAATGAAGAAGGCCTGGCCTACTTTTCCCGCGAAGATTCCTGGTATGACGGCAATGGCTACCTGAATGAAAAAGGCGAGGTCGTCGTAGATGGTGGCCGCCATCTGGCTAAATACATGGCCAGCGGCATTGTGGCAAATGACTATGATGGCAGCACCTATCTGCGCAAGGATGGTCAGCGCCTCGAAACACCTGCGCTAAGCTGGGGCGATCATTTTAACCAGTTTGGTTATGCAGTAGTACGCGCAACAACTGGCTGGGGCATCTTGTCTGCCGATGGCTCATTTGCCAGCGTCCCAGCCCAAGTGCTGGAACCCATGACGAATAAAAGTGGCTGGGTAATTGACGCACTGCCTGATACGCCATTTTCTGCCTTCCTCACTGAGGACGCAGGGATAGCCTACATAGGCAAAGACGGCAAGATCGCCTATCGTGTCTGTTATGGAAAACCAGAAAACGCAGCCGTGAGCTTGCTGGATGCCAAGGGGAAAACGCTATGGCAACTGGAGCGTGATGACGGGCAAGACCAGGTGCAGGCACCTGGCCTGTTCTTTACCCGCACAGTAGAAGGGACCATGGATGAGCTAAGTTCTGTGAACGCCATTATCCCTTTTGCAGAAGAGATGCTGGCAGAAACCGAGACTTTGCTGCATGAGTTTATCAGCACAGCCGATCAGGATGATGATAGCGACGAGGCGGACGAAGATGATTATGATGAAGACGACGATGATGAGGACGAAGACGATGAGCTGAGGCAGGCTGAACGCCAGCTCACGGTACGCTATCGCCTCGCGCGCGTCTACATAGGTGAAGAACACAACGGCGTCTATGACTTCATGTGGCACGACCAGCTTGACCGCATCAGAGAAGCAGAGCTACAAATAGAAAAAGCACTGACAGAAAAATTTGGGCCTGTCGATTGCGACCCTGAATTTGCCAACCGTGACTATCGCAATAGCAGCATCACACGTGCCTGGGCATTGCCGCTTAAAAAGTCCCTTGGTGAGCAAACTGTTTCCAGTGCGGTATTGCCCGAAGCCAGCCAGCTCTGGCTGGGCATGTATGCAGACTCAGACTCCGGTGATGGTGACGCCTGGAGCAATGTCTACCTGGTGTGCGGCCCGAGCATGGATGCGCTGGAAGTGGCCAGGAATATGCGTGCGGCCTCGCTTGATACTCTGGAAGAAGATGAGGCGCAGACTGAAGATATTGCGGAAACTGAAGAAGATGAAGAAGATGATGGGGAAGGCAATCCTGCACCGGAACTGCGCTCTTACCAGCAATGGCTGGAAGCCGTGGTGGAAAGCAAGTATGAACTGCAATCTGTACCACCAGAGTTGATTGACGATGTCATGATAGACGCTGCCATCGATGCCGATGTAGAGGCGCTGGACTACATGCCCGCGCATTGGCGTACTTCAGAGAGAATGGCCGCTATCGTGCGCAAGGGAGCCAGTGAGGCATCCAGTATCCCCGTGCGCTGCATGACGGCGGAAGCACTGGAACTGGCCCGCTCCTTGTACATTGATGATGCTGACTGGCATTGGCGCGACGATAGAAATTCCAACAAACCAGTCGAATGGGACAAGAACAGCTTATATGATGTCTGGGGATGCCTGCTGGATGAAGAAGATTGCCTGAAGGCCGTCAAGGCTGGCGTGGCTCTGAACAATGTGCCCGATGTCTTGTGGACCGCGAGGGTCGAACAGGCAGCACTGGAAGCCGATATCTACAATATCAGCTATATCGCCAAAGACAAGATCACGCCAGAACTGGCCAGGCGTGCCGTCAGCCATTCTTATGGCAAGTTGATAGAATCCATCCCGCGCGAATTGCTGACGCCTGAATTATGCATGGCTTCAGTCAGATGCAATGGCATGTCGCTGGAATTTGTACCAGAGGACATGCGCACAGTGGAAGTCTGTGTCGCTGCCCTGAAAGAAGATAGGCGGGTATTTTTTGCCATACCTGCGGCCCTTGAATTACCTGTGCTGGACAAGCTCATAGAGCTGGAAGCGGCAGGTGAAATCAATAAGGAAGCTACTGAGTGGCATGGCTACCGCGCATGGTCAAAGTTATGGGCAAAAGACTACCAGGGTGCAATTGATGATGCCAGGCTGGCCTTGCAGGTCGCCAGCTATCCCCAGCACGCCCATTACGTCATGGCTTATGCCTTGCGCGCCCTGGATCGTATGGAAGAGGCCGCACTGGAAGCCGCCACGGTATTGTCAATGCAAAACCCTTATGAAGAAGAATTTAATGCGGACAATGACACATCCTGGCTGCAGGACATCAGCAAAACCCAGTTTGAACATATGGACGATGCCGCCTTGCTAAAGGCGATCAGATCGCACCCGCTGACCCTGGCGGATGTGCCCAGAACACGCATCAATGACGCCCTGGTTGCCACGGCACTGGCAGCCAACACGGAGGCGATTGCCTTCGTACCCAAACGCTGGATGAATGCTGAACGCTATGCGCTGGCGCTGGAATGCAACATCAAACAGTTACATCACGTGCCCGCAGCCATGTTGAGCGAAGCCACCTGCATCACACATGTCAGCACCTATGGCAGCCTGGCGAGTGTCCCTGCGCAATGGCGCACGGCCAGGGTTTGCGCCTATGCACTCATGCGTGCCAATTATGCGATAGATGATGTACCTGAAGCAGTGAAAGACGAGGCGCAAGAGATACTTGCCAGATTAAAGCAAGAGGCTGGCATTGAAGACGAGCCTGAAGATGAGGCTGAAGGTGGCAGTACGAGGGAACCTGGCAAGGTGGCTGAATTGATGACCAATGCCCTCTTGCAAACCCTGTCTGGCCCGCCCGAAAATGAAACACGCTGGCAGCGCATCAAGCGCAAGGGTTTGTACTTTTCCTGGTTTGCCGGCATCGCCCTCACTGCCAAATCCGATGAGGCAGCGACTCAGCAAGGCCTGGTGGGCTGGCTGGAGCAACGTGCCTTCCTGGCTTTGATGTTAAATGGGATTTTCTCCATCATTGCCCTGATCTGTCACGGCTTCGTCAGCTATGCTGCATGGCAGGCGAATGGCGTCTGGTATGGCTTGCCCACCATCATCTTTATGGGCTATGCCGAAGTCTACTGGCTATGGCGATTCGTGTTCGCCACACCTGCCAGTTTCGTGCTGGCTGCGACCGCGATACTGGTGCTGGTCTATTATTTTGGCTTTCGTCTGCTGTATAAGAAAGCGGCAAAGGCAATTGCAGCGCGACACAATGATGAAGAGTGAGTCTGCAAGTGAAATCACATTTGCATTTCAGTTTTTGGCTGCTATTTGTCAGTCTTATGGGCTTGCCTTTAATGGCAAGCGCCATGTGTACTGATGGACGTGCACCTGCTGTAAAAGCCGAATTCCTAATTGCCCCAAAAGTCGTGCAGGCACGCGTCGTCAGTCAGAAAATTTTGCAGGAAGATGCCGAAGACCCCGAAGGGATCACTGCAACTGAATACATTATCCAGGTTGATGTCTGGTATAAGGGCGCGAGCAAAAAAAGAAAGCTGCTAATACGCGATGAAAATACTTCATCAAGATTTCCTATGGATTCAGGAGTAAGCTATTTGCTTTTCCTGACACCTTACAGGCTGGATTTCCCCGGTCAGTATTTTGTTGATAGCTGCGGCAATTCGGCATCAATATCTGAAAGCGAGGCTACACTGAAAACCATCAAGAGACTGCAAGCTACTGCAGAAAAGAAAGCCGGAAATATCTCATCAAAGATTTCCGGCTCACAATGAATACTTCAGCTTAAAATTCTGGCTTAAAACTCTTCCCAATCCTGTTCAGCCTGCGCTGTTCTGCGCTGAGGAATCTGGCGAGCTACCGCCCTGACTGGCTTATTGGCCAACTTATTGGCAGCTCTGGCCAATACTGGCTGGCGGCGTGTATTGGCTGTGGTCATGCGGCTGGTTTGTTCCAGCGGTGTTTGTGCCTGCTCCATGATATGGAATTGCGCAACCAGTTCCGATAATTTGCCTGATTGCTCGCGCATGCTTTCGGCTGCTGCTGCGGCTTGCTCTACCAGTGCAGCATTTTGCTGTGTCATTTCATCCATCTGCGTGACAGCCAGGTTGACTTGCTCGATACCTGCGCTTTGTTCCTGGCTGGCGGCGGTGATTTCACTCATGATGTCAGCCACATGCTGTACGCTGGAGACAATATCCGTCATGGTCTGGCCAGCAGTATCGACCAGTTTGCTGCCATGCTCGACCTTGCCTACAGAATCATCGATGAGATGCTTGATTTCCTTGGCGGCAGATGCGCTGCGTTGTGCCAGGTTGCGTACTTCAGTCGCAACGACGGCAAAGCCACGTCCTTGTTCACCGGCACGGGCAGCTTCTACGGCGGCATTCAGGGCCAGGATATTGGTCTGGAAGGCGATGCCATCAATGACCGAGATAATATCAACGATCTTGCGTGAGCTTTCCTTGATCGAACCCATGGTCGCAACGACTTGTCCAACCACTTCGCCACCCTTGACGGCAACACCAGATGCCGAGATTACCAGTTGATTCGCCTGGCGTGCATTGTCGGCATTTTGTTTAACGGTGGATGTCAGTTCTTCCATCGACGATGCGGTTTCCTGCAAGGAGCTGGCTTGGGATTCTGTGCGTGACGACAGGTCGGCATTGCCAGAGGCAATTTCAGCCGCCGCCACATTGATGGTTTCAGTGCCGTGACGGACATTGCCGATAACGCTACTCAGCCCAGTATTGATACCATTGATGGCATGCATCATCTTGCCGATTTCATCATTAAGGATGATGTGGATAGTCTCACTCAAATCACCCTGCGCCATTTTTTCAGCGACAGCCGTGGCTCTGGAAAGAGGTCTGGTAATCGATATTGTCATCAGCCAGGCACATATCACTGACAGCACGGCAGCAATCAATGACAGGATGATCAGCAGTGTGCGGCTGGATTGATAGGTTTGCTGGATATCGCCAGAAGTATCGTCAATCTGCTTGCGCTGCATTGCCAGCATTTCTTCTATCTTTTTGACATACAGCGCAGATGCCGGAATGAATTCCTTGTCCAGGACTGCATTGGCTTCGTCCAGCTTGCCTTCTTTTTTCAAGTCAACCAGCTTGTTGCGGGCGCTGATATACACCTGGCGCTGTTCGCCGATTTCCTTGAAGAGGGCGATTTCTTCCGGACTCTTCATATGTTCGGCGATTTCCTTTTGCAGTAGCCCAGATGTTCTGGTCGATTCTTCCTGATCTGCGGCAAAAAAACTGGCGAGAGAGGGATCGCTGCTTTTGGCAATCGCCGTCGTGCGACGCACACCGGTGTGGATGTTGCGATACCAGTCGCTGACCATGCGCTCAGTTGCCAGCGGGTCTTTCAATAAATTGTCAGCCGCTGCCGCTACGGTATTGAGTTTGAAAATGGCGATGAGGGTGGTAATGAAAAATAGCGCAAGGATGAGTGCAAAGCCCAAGCCTAAGCGTTTACCCACCGAAAGGTGTTTAAGTTGAGAGAACATAGATTTTCGTTTTGTTGTCGCAAGACAAATTGAAAACGCAGGCCCGGAACTTATTGAACAGCCTGCATCGTGAAGAGTGGAAAAATAATTTCCAGATGGCAATTATACTTGGTATCCATTTCCAAATTGTATGAAGTTTGTATGAATATTATTCATGATTTGTTATGTCAGGTTTTTTTTGCATTATTGTCATGCAAGGTGTTAATTGTCTGAAATTGACTGTTTTGCCAGGAAAATCTGTTTCGCGTAACGGGTAAACGAGGGCCTGTAAATCGGCCGAGGTTCAATTGCTATGCAATATAAAAAGTGATTTAGCCAGGCTGAACAGCATGTACACCATCAAAAGCAAATGCGCGCTCACCACCAATATCGTTCCCCATTGGGGAAAGGCAAGGTCGACCTTGTAAGCCAGCTCCCATGCCAATGCAGGAAATAAAGGAATGACAGGAAATGCGGATATCCTGCCCATGTCACCGCTGGTCTTTTTATCAAGGATAGCTGCTGGTATCCAGAGCAACCAGGTCATGCTGGCGATGAGCAAGGCATGCCAGTGCGTCATGGTCATGGCAACACCCTCATTGTGGCGCGGTTGCGGCTTCCAGCCTTGCCAGGTAAAACATGGCTTGTTCTTTATGGTCTCCGCACATGTCGTAGGAGGCTTGCAGACCAGCGCACACAGCGGGACGCTCAGGGTGAGTGAAAATTTTACATGTCAGATCTTCATCAAGCTGTATGCACGGCACGCCGGCGGGTTTGCCATTCGGCATACCCGGTATGGGGCTGCTGATGGACGGCGCTATGCAGCAGGCGGCGCATAGTGGGCGGCAGGAAAATTGTTTATGCATGCGCGCATTTTAATGGATACAGGTATTTTTTCGCTAGCAGAAAAACTGTTTCATAAAGCCTCGTTTCATAATGCCTTGTTTCATAAAGCCTTGTTAACAGCCTGGCGTTAATACGCGATTAACACCAGGTTGCTTATTCCATCAAATCTGCTTTTCAGCCGCTGACATTCATACGCTGAGTATGTGTCCATTGATGATCATAGTCAGACACGGCAGAACCATAGGTGCGATAGGTTTTACCTTCGCCTGGCCATGGGTTCATGATGTAGATGTAGTTGGTGCCGTTGTACACTTCATAGCCTGTTCCCACCATGATGTGACCGCCGCCATTGGTCCAGCCATAGCGGATCACGAAAGGACGGTTGGCATTGATGTCGTTGACGACGGTATTCCATGATGAAGCATAGCTGTAGGCGGAATTTGGTACACCCCAATTTGCCAGGATGTTTTGCACACTGCCGCTGCTGCCATACATGGCATTGGGCTGGTTGGCATTGCTGTTCCAGTTAAAGTTGGTGTTGCCACAGGCGTAGTTAAGGCCATAGGCCCAATTCACAATCTGGCACTGGCTGGGTGTCTTGTTATAGAAATTCAGCAGGGCCTTGCTGCTGCCTGCCCAGCACCACTGGCTGTGTTCCTGTGTCACCAATGGCACATTCAATGCGCGCCATTGCGCAAATGCGCTTGGAAAGCTCAGCATGACGCCTAGAGCAAGGATCAGTCTTAATAAATTTTTTTGCATGATATCTCCGTAATTATTGTTGGTGTATAGGGGGGGGCAGGTTCAGCGGAAGTTTTCGATATTGCGTTTGACACTCACACGTAGCGGGTCGAGGACGTCACTTTGGTCCAGTAAGCCATTGTTGGCGGATTGTGTCCCGGTTTTTTCACTGCGCTGTTGCAATAGCAAATTTTGGCGCGCAGCATGCAGGGGCGCAAAGCGGGCACGGGCATCTGTGGGCGAGACAACTTCCAGAAAATCTGACATGGCCTGATAGACGCGAATGAAGCGCAGGTTGGAACGCGTGCTATTACCATGCACGGCTATCGCTGCATCCACATCCTTTGCCAGCACGGCGCCGCCATAAGAGATGACGCCCCAGCGGCCATTGTTTTGCCGCAGTGTTGCCAGGCCTATGGGAGTGTCGTGCAGGGTGATCAAAAAGCGCCATTCACCTGTGGCCTTGGCCATGCTGTGCAAGTCACCTCGGCCATTCATGACATCTTGCGGTGGCAGGCTGTAGACTGGAAAACCATAGCCTATTTTTGCATCCTTGAGATCTTGCACATCATTGACTTCGAGCGGAAACTCAGAGGGCAAAGTGCCGCCACGCCGCTGTACATTGAATTGCACAAATTCTGCAAAGTCACGCTGAGCAGCAGCACTGACCAGGCGTGCCTGATCGGTGGTGCCCGCAATATCGCTGGCCTGGTTTTGTGCCAGTACAGCCGGGCTGGCAATAGCACAACTGATGCTGACTATCAGTGCGGCCAGTGTGGATTTTTTGAATCTTGAAACGGAGTGCAAATGCATGATGGTTTGCTCCTTGGCTGGATTAAAAAATTGAGACAACATCCCGCCTGTCCAAGCGGGCTGGGCGGCTTGAAACATGACATGCTTCGCATGCCGGACATCATTACCCGCGCAAGCGGGAATAAGGGATCAGCTCATTGAGACAGATAGCCAGCTTATTTAAGCAAGCGAATTAGCTGGGTTAAATAAACAGGTCAGTTCAAGAGCCGTATAAAGGAAAGCGTCACCAATGCAGGTGACTGCATTGCGTTCGTGCGGTTACGTGCAAAAGAGATGCGTCTGTGCTGAGGTCGTCTTTATAGCTCAGGCTGTCTTGGCTTGCTTCGAATGGGGTTTCATGTGCAGCTTCATGCTCAATTCTAAATTCAGTTTCAAGCCCGGCTAGCGCGCAGGCGCATGCCGTCACGGTGACTTTGTCACCGTTCAAATGGATGAATTTCATGATGTAGAGACTCCAGACGTCAAAGGGATGTCCGTGCGCAGTTACGCAACGGATACCCCCTCTGTCCTGGACCTGAGAGATTTCGCCTGCAGCCGTGGGTAACGGTGCAATGCTTGCTCCTTCGGTGTGCCGGGCGACGTAGTCCGGCAGCTCTTCAGAGTTTATTAATGATAACGGTCCTTTTGCCTGAGAGTTTCCGGGGTGGTTGCTCCTTCGGCGCTGTCCTGAGATTCTTTTGACTGAGATTCTTTTGAATTAACGGACAGTCTCTCCCGATATCACCTGGCTTTCGCCTTTGTGCTCAACCCCTTGTGCAGGTTGTAGAAATGAGCATAGCGCACAGCTTAATCATTTACAAATTATTTTTTGAAAACAAATACATTATTTTATTTCCGCACGAATGTGCTGTATTTTGTCTGTGTCATTTTCATCGCAGTCCACCTCGTTTTGTTCACAATGGTCTTTGTTGTCAATCAGTTTTATATGCTTTCGTATGCTTGGGCTTTAACTGAATCACAGCTATGATGCTGGACCTTATCCAATATTCATTCTCCATGTCTGAGCAAACTCGTTCTTATATCATCATGCTGCCTTTATTCAAAAAAATCAGCCTTGGCATGGCGCTCGTACTGAGCTTCGCCTCAGCTGAGGTATATGCACAAGCCCAGTCTGAGCAACAGCAGGCTGCTAAAGAAAAAGTAAAGGAAAGCGCCTGGCTGTCTGACCCCGCGCTGACAAAGTTTGTCCAAAAAATGGTGGAAAGCCGCTACATGCCTTACAAGGTGCTGGGACAAAAAGATGGCAAGGATGTGCTGACTTACAAGGCCTACTTCCGCCCATTCCCTGCCGACATGGAAAGGTTTTATTCTTACTGGGGCATGACGACAGCCTGATACGTCGCCCGCAAGGACAGCATGGCGCAAGAAGGCTATGAAGAAATCTGGCATCAGTCTTATCGCGATGCTGCCAATACTGAATTGCACCAGGCTGTATGGCAAAAGACCTCGACAGCAAACCCGGACATGCCCAAACTGGGCAGCAATTATGCGGATGAAGAACATGAGCAAAATATCCTCGTCGCGATGCTGTGGCGTGGCGAATTCAAAAAACTGGATGTGACGCTGGGCAGCGGCTTTGCACAAAACCATGCTGGTCGTTTGAAATCCAATACGCTATATGCACGCTTTGCGACTTTGTCGCGTCTCGATAAAGACTTCAGAAAGCAGTTTGATAGCTGGGTGAAATCCAGCCAGCTAGGTTATGCTCATCTGGCCCGCGGCATGTTTTTGCAAGAGCAGGCATGGGAAGCACGCGGCGATAAGTTTGCAGCCAAGACCAGCAAGGCGCAGTTTGCCGCATTTGAAAAACTGTCCAGTCTGGCCAGGCTGGATTTCAACAAGGCCAATGAAAAGATCAAGTCATGTGCCATGTGTGCTGGCGAGCTAATCGGTAATAACAAGGCGCTCAGCAAGCAGAAGGATGATGTCGAGCTGCTCAACACTGCACTGCGCCAGGACCCCAGCTTGTATTCTCCTGCTTATGCTTACCTGTCGTCCTTGCAGCCACAATGGGGTGGTTCATATGCCCAAATGCAGGCTTTCATCGAGAACATCGCCAAAGTGACTGGTGACATGGTATTGGTTGAACAATTGAAATCACGTCTGTGCTACTACCATGGCAACAATATCTATTCAGAAGACCCTGAAGGTGCACGTGTCTGGTTTGAAAAAGGCTTGAACAGCCAGCCCTATCAATTGCTCGTCAATGAGCTGGCCCTGATGTACGCTAAAAAGAATAATCATCAACAAGCGATTAACCTGCTGGAAAAGAGCCTGGCAAATGGCAATGAATGGGATGTCTATACCCTCGAAGCCCTGGCGCAGTCTTACTTTGCGCTGGGTATGCAAGTCAAGGGTGACAAGCTCATCGCCAAACGCGATGAAGCTGTGCGCAGGTTCAAAAATGGGGAATAGCGAATAGGGCATAAAGCATCGAGAATAGACCGGACCTATTGCGCTTCTGATATCGGCCCGGCTTCAGGCATCAGTTAAAATTGATGCTGCCTCATCAAATAATAATTTCTCTAGTGCAATTAAAGCTGCGTTTCCTGTCCATCCCTGTTTTGTCCTTGCTCGTGTTGTGCCTGCTGGCCGCCTGCGCACGCAATGAATCCGTGCAAACACTGGAACAGCGTGATCTCATGCGACTTGTGTTCAAGGGCTGGGACGTGAGTGAAGAAAAATCTATCGTCAGGACGCCGCAGTTAAAGGCAGAATTGCCAGCCTTCGCCAAGCCTGTAGCTGTACTGGCGTTGCGCATGCATGCACTGCATGTGCAAAAACTTGATGCCGATACCGCTGTCCTGCTGGTCAAGGGTGAGCCGCTGGAATCCGGCCTGCCAAATCTGATCGCTGCCTATTGGTTCAAGCGCCGCGGTGAAGCCTGGTCACTGGTCAATCGCCAGGACGTGGTTGAATGGCTGGCCGCCAATGGCCGCATCAGCAAAACCAGCATGGTGGAATTATTCCCCGGTGATTTTGCCCTGGCGATAGAGCATAGTCATGTAGAAAAAAATGAAGTCAATGTCTGGCTGCGCCTGATGCGTATCGATGCAGACAAAATCAGCCCCATGTTCGACAAGGACAAGGATGTAGACCTGGTCAGGCATTTTGAAAGCGCGCCAGAATGTGAGAGGCTGATGCATGCGGGTAAAGCCAAACATGTGCGCCTGCACTTGCGTGACAATGATCCGCCACCTCCCAATTGCTATGATTACCTGGCCAGATGGGAGCTCAATCCCGGCACCACGCTGCCCGGCCCTTTGCTGCTGGAATTTTCTGGCAAGACCATCAGCCATCGCGAAGTGAGTCATAGCACAGACAGTGCTGGTGAGCGCATCACAGGCTATGACATGCTCATTACTCCGCTTCAGGGCAAGATCAGGCTGGTGTTTGATCCTGCTGCCGGCAAGTATGTGGTGCAGCACGATAAGTCGCATAAGGGCAAATAAGCCGTCCCGGTTCAGGGTTTGCCAGCAGCAACCCAATTGATCAGTTCATCCAGCGCCGCCTTGGCCCTGACAGCTTCTTCATGATTGATCATGGCGACCACCACCCATTGCTGGTCATTGATGTCCCTGACATATCCGGCAATGGCCACCACATCCTTGAGGGTGCCAGTCTTGATGCGCGCCCGCAGCTCGGCCGGGCCACCCTTCAGGCGACGGCGCATGGTGCCATCCATTGATGCAACCGGCAGGCTGCTGGCAAATTCTGCATACCAGTTACTGCGCGCACCAGCTTGCAACAAGCCAGCCATTTGTTGCGGGCTGATGCGCTCCAGGCGCGACAGGCCAGAGCCGTTTTCCAGTACAAGTCCCGCATCGTTGATACCCTGTTTTAATAACCATTGCCTGATACGCGCATCGGCTGCCTGTAAATTGCTCATGCCTTGCTTGTTGGCCGACTCTGCACCCAGGCTCAGGTAGAGCATGCGTGCCATGACATTGTCTGATTGCTTGTTGATGATGCGCAGGATATCGGCCAGTGGCTCGGACACCCGCTCAGTCAATACCGTGGCAGAGGCAGGCACCTTGCCATCACGCACCTCTCCCTGCCAGGTGCCACCCATCTCTTGCCACAGGGCGCGAACCAAATGCGCGATGTATTGATTGCGGTCCAGGATATTGATGTTATTGGTGATCTTGCAGCGTTTGGGAAAACCGCCGTTGAGGGTAATCTCCAGCCCGCCACGCGTGGTCTGGCGCGCTGGCTTTTTACTGGCCGTCGCATTTGGACTATCCGTTTCAGGATCATCAACGGCATTGCGGGTAATTTCAACCACAGGCGGCAGCCATTCCGTTTCCCAGGCCGAGCAGGGCAGCTCATTGAAGTGCAGGTGATTGGTGATCCTGACCTTATCCAGAGGCGTGTTCAGGCGAGCTTCTATCTTATCGCTTGTTGATTCCAGGGAGATGCTGCTCAGGTTGCTGTTCACCAGCAAGGCATCTGGTATCACATTGTAATAAGCATCCGGATATTCATCGAATTGCGGCGCACCTATATCTGGCCGCTCGGGCTGGAAATAACTGCGGTCCAGAATGAGGTCGCCACGCAGGCGGCGCAAGCCCTGGTTACGCAAATTGCGCAGCATTGCAGTCAGTTTTTCTATCGTCAGATTAGGGTCGCCACCACCCCGCAAGTACAGAGTGCCAGTCAGGCTGTCATTGTTTTTTTTTGCAGCCTTATCTGCCAGGATTTGCGTCTTCCAGCGAAAATTGGGGCCCAGTTCTTCCAGTCCAACCAGGGTCGTCACCAGCTTCATGGCAGAAGCCGGGTTCATGGGTCTGTCTGCTGCCTGCGTCAGGACTGCCGGGCCGCCATTGGCTGGCATGACAATGGCACTCAAAGCCTGGACAGGCACATTGGTCTTGCTGAAGGCTGCCTCAACTGCCGGGGGCAGGCTGGTCTGGGCGCAGGCAAATGCAGGAAGCAGGGGCAAGACGAAAAACAGACTGGTATGGATGAGGCGCATAGTTGGAGTAGTGATATGAAGCGTGTGATATACAAGAAAAATACAGGAAAAAATACAGGAAAAATGCAAGAAAACAATATGCCGTATTGTAGAGCAGGCAAGATAAGGAAACAGGAAAGCGTTCTTTTTACGCAATGAAAATTTGTTTGTACCTTATATATTTTGCTTATTTTCTATGCTTGTACTTTTCATCTGCCTGCATTGTCCTACACTGCAAATGGTAAAAATTGCCTGCTAAAGTTAATTGAAACTCAAGAAACCAGCTTGATAGGCTTAAATATTGCTGAACTAACATGCAATTTATGCCCGGTCACAGCAGCAAATATGACATAAGCCCTTGATTTCCTTTATAATTTCGCCCTTTCCCTGTCACCGGCCACCACCATGAGCTTGCTTGTCAACCAGACCGAACTGTTATCGCCCGCCAAAACTGTAGAGATAGGCCGCGAAGCGATCTTGCATGGTGCAGATGCCGTGTATATCGGTGGCCCATCGTTCGGTGCGCGTCACAATGCCAGTAATGAGATCAGCGAGATAGCGAGCCTGGTGGAATTTGCCCATCGCTATCATGCGCGCATCTTCGTGACCATGAATACCATCCTGCATGACTCAGAGCTGGAACCGGCAAGAAAACAGATACGCCAATTGTATGAGGCAGGCGTCGATGCCCTCATCGTGCAAGACATGGGCATACTGGAACTCGATATCCCGCCTATCCAGCTGCATGCCAGCACACAGTGCGATATCCGCGGTGTGGAAAAAGCCAAGTTCCTTGGTGATGTCGGTTTCTCGCAATTGGTACTGGCACGTGAACTGACGATCAAACAGATACAAGCCATCAAGGCCCAGGTTGCCACGCCGCTTGAATATTTCGTCCACGGCGCATTGTGCGTGGCCTTCTCTGGCCAATGCTATATCTCGCATGCTGACAATGGCCGCAGCGCCAACCGTGGTGATTGCTCACAAGCCTGCCGCCTGCCTTATACCCTCAGCGATGGCGAGGGCAGGGTAGTCGCCTATGAAAAACATTTGCTGTCGATGAAAGACAATGACCAGAGCCGCAATCTCGAAGCTTTGCTTGATGCGGGCGTACAGTCATTGAAGATAGAAGGCCGCTACAAGGACATGGGTTATGTCAAGAATATCACTGCCCATTACCGCTTGCTGCTGGATGAAATTTTAGAGCGCAGGCCAGAATTCACGCGTGCGTCCAGTGGCCATAGCCAGGTTGCCTTCACACCCAATGTAGACAAGAACTTCCACCGTGGCCACACCGATTATTTCGCCAATGGCCGCCTTGAAGACATAGGCGCATTTGATTCGCCAAAATATGTGGGCCTGCACCTGGGTTATGTGACCCGCCTGGCAGCCAACTACTTTGAAATCGAAGCCAACGAACCCATGTCCAATGGTGACGGCCTCAACTACATGGTCAAGCGCGAAGTCGCAGGCATACAGGCTAACACGGTAGAACGCGTAGGCGCATCAGAAAACGGTGAAATCTGGCGCGTCTTCCCCAATGAAAAAATGGCCGAGCTGGTCAGTCTCAAAGTCGGCACCCTGATCAACCGCAACCGCGATCATCGCTGGGAACATGCGCTGACCAAGAAATCCGCCGAGCGCCGCATTCCCGTGTATATAACTCTGATAGAACAAGCTGATGGTTTGAGCCTGAAGATCACCGATGAAGACGGGGTGACTTCTGAAGTCAGCACGCAGTTGGCACTCGAACCAGCGCAAAACCGCGACAAGGCAGAGGCAGGCCTGCGCGACAACCTCGCCAAGCTAGGCAATACCATGTTTGAAGCTGCCCAGGTCAACCTCGATTTGAAACAGCCCTGGTTCGTACCATCCTCCGTTATCAACGCCCTGCGTCGCGATGCGGTCACCGCGCACGAAGCAGCACGTCTGTCCGCATGGCAGCGCCCTGAGCGCACGCCAGCAGTAGAGCCGCCAGTCGCCTATCCAGAAATAACCCTGAGCTATCTCGCCAATGTGTACAACCACAAGGCCCGCAGCTTCTATGAAAAGCATGCCGTACAACTGATCGCCGCCGCCTACGAGTCACATGAAGAGCCGGGCGAAGTATCGCTGATGATCACCAAGCACTGCCTGCGTTTCTCCTTCAACCTCTGCCCAAAACAGGCCAAGGGTGTGCAGGGCGTACAAGGCCAGGTCAAGGCCGAACCCATGACCCTGGTCACAGGCGAAGAAAAATACACGCTCAAGTTTGACTGCAAACCATGTGAAATGCACATCATCGGTGCAATGAAAAAACACATCCTGCAAGCACCACCACCATCATCGGTGCAATACAGTACCGTGACCTTTCATAAGAACAGGCCGCAGACGGTTTGATGATATAGTGGATGGAAATTGAAGGCCCAAAAGTGGAAATGCTTTTGGGCTTTTTCTTTAAATGCTAATTTTAAGTCCACCAGTCTGGATGCAGAAAAATCCCGCACTTTGTAGGAGCGGCTTTAGCGGCGATCATCTTGCCGTGTCGCTTATTTTCATTTTTATAAACTGTTCGTGGCTAAAGCCGCTCCTACGGAATTATAAATATTCAGATCAATTTCCTTTGGATTTTTGCGGCGCAAATTTGTAACTATTGTCAAACCCGTACAAATTATCCCTGTACATTCCTTCCATCTTTTTCACCAGATGCTTTTGCACAGATGCTGGCAGTGAGAAAAAATTCTCTGTCGCCGTTGTCGAACGTTCGCCATCCAGATCGCCTGTAATCGCACGTATGACGACTTTCTCTCCTTTGTAAAACAGGATGATCTTGATGCGTCCTGAAAAAGCATCGCGATTGATCGTGCCAGCATCACTTGCGTTATAGAAGCGATAGACCAGGATGGGGTCTATGCCGCCATCCTTGTCTATGTCGGTAATCTCTGTGAGTTTGCTCCAGAATTCCAGGCCAGCTTCTGCCTTGTTTGCCTGGTCGCGTATGCTGATGGGTGAACTCAGGGATTTGTCGTTTTCTATCTTGAAAAGATGAGCTTCTATCGCACTGGATAATTTTTCAGATGCATAGGTTTTATCCTGTTTTTCAACCAGGTAAAGTACATAATTTCCGCCTTGATCGCGGTAGCAAAAATGCTTGAATACAGGAAGCAATACCTTTGATTTTTTCAGGGTATCTGCGTCGAGCAGGATTGCATCATCCGCACAAGCTGTTTTGTCATTCTTGTTTTGTGCCATGGCCAGCATGGGCAAGCAAATGAGCGGCAGTAATAAGTGAGAGAGTTTCATGGGGCCGTTTATCTTTTTGTGTGGTTTTCGTGTGGTTTTCATGTGGTTACATAGGGTAACAAAAAAACAGCATTAGCAGTGCTAGGATAGCGGCTATCGTGATTTCATGAAAAGTACATTTTCTGATGTCAGGCTTGGGCGATAATGATGTCGTCTTATGCCCGCAAAAATACAGCTATTTATTTTCCTTATTCTCAAAGTACATGAAAGAAGCCCCGACCATGGAACACCGTTTCCAGATCAATCTTTCTGGTTTGATCGACCTGCTATCCAATCACCTGTATACACGTCCCGATGTATTCGTGCGTGAGCTTTTGCAAAATGCCAGTGATGCCATGCAGGCCCGCACACGTCTGGCGAAAGAGTTTTCTGGCAGCATAGAATTGCATGTTGATGATGACATGCACGCTGTGAAATTTGTCGACAATGGCATAGGCCTGACTGAAGATGAGATGCATCGCTTCCTGGCGGTGATAGGTGAGTCATCCAAGCGCGGTGTATGGGTGGGGCAGGCGCAAGATTATATAGGCCAGTTTGGCATAGGTTTGCTGGCCTGCTTCATCGTTGCAGATGAAATTGAACTGGTCAGCCGATCGGCCACCAGCCCGGATGCACCGGCATTGCGCTGGCGCGGGCGACCTGATGGTACTTATGATATTGCCGTGCTGGATGATGAGTTGCCGCCAGGCACCTCGGTCAGACTGGTAGCCAAGCCCGAGTCGCGTGCCTTGTTTACTGCAGACAAAGTGTTTGCAGCGGCCCGTTATTATGGTGGCGTATTGCCCTGGCCCATACAGGTCACGCACAAGGGCAACTCAAAGGAAGTGAATGACAGTGAACGCACGCATAGCTTCCCATGGGATGCCTCGCACCTGCCAGTATCCGCACGCAAGGCTTTCCTGATGGAGTTTGGCCGCCGCAGCATGGATACGGCATTCTTTGATGCTATCCCGCTGGTATCAGAAACTGGTGGTGTGAATGGCGTTGCCTATGTACTGGAGCGCACACCTGCGCATAACAGCAAAAGCAAGCACCGGGTTTATCTCAAACGCATGCTCTTGTCTGACAGTGTAGAAAACCTGTTGCCGCCCTGGGCATTTTTTGTACAGTGCGTCGTCAATTGCAGCGAGTTGCGCCCGACCGCAGCGCGCAATGCTTTTCACCAGGATGAAAAACTGCAAAAGACCCAGGAAGAATTGGGCGCCTGCCTGCGCAATTATCTGGTTGATCTGGCCAAGCGTGACCCGGCACAATTGCAAAAACTCATGGCTTATCATCACATGACGCTAAAAGCCCTGGCGCTGGAAGATGATGAATTTTTCAAATTGTTTGCTCCCTGGTTTCCTGTAGAAACCAACTATGGGCACAGCACCCTGCAAGTTTACCTGGAACGCAACCAGCGCATATTGTGTACTGCTGGCGTCGATGCCTTCAGGCAAATTGCCCAGATCGCCGCCGGGCAAGGCATCGATGTCATCAATGCTGGTTATGTATATGATGCCGATCTGATGACAAAATATGGTGAACTGTTTCCACTGACGCCTGTGCGTTTTGTCGAGCCTTCAGACATAGGCCATCAACTGCAAAACCTGAGTGATGAACAGGAAGCGCGACACCAGAATTTCATGGAGCTGGCGCAAAGCGCGTTGGAAGACTTTGCCTGCACCGCCAAGCTCAAAGTGTTCGAGCCTGGTGATCTGCCTACCTTGTTTGTCTCCAATCGTGATGCCAATATCAGTCGGCAAATGACCGTCAGTACCGAGCATGTAGACGACTTGTGGAAAGATATCGTGACCCAGGTCCAGCAGGTAGAAAACAGCGAAATCTATTTTAACTATGGTAACGCCCTGGTGCGTCGCCTGATACAACATCCTGACGCTTCACTGGTGCAGCGCATCGTCCAAATCCTGTATGTGCAGGCTTTGTTGATGGGACATTATCCCCTCAGCAGCCGTGAGCTGAGCCTGATGAGCGATGGCTTGTCCGGCTTGCTGGAATGGAGTTTGATGGGAACTGGAGAAAAACCGACATGGCACTAGAAAATACTACCGAGGTAGCACTCGCTCGTTCCCTGATTTCGCAATCCGAGGAATTTGACCATGGTTCCTCAGAAAAAGCGGACCTGCTGGATCGCGCGGTGATGGCAGCTGACCGTTCCGGTTCAGTTGCCGTGCAATTCGAAGCGCGCAATGAACGCTTGACCGAGGCCGTCTTTAGTGGCGAAGACGAGCTTGCGCTGGCCTTGTTCGCCTGGTGCCAGCATATTACCGATACCCGGCCAGATATCATCAACCAGACTTCCATACTCTGGCCCAGCAAATGGATACTGCCGATGCTGCCAGAATTTTCACGCATCAGCCAGAAGCAGATAGATGCCATTGGTGCGGATATGGCTAAACGGTTTGAAGCACAGAATCTCAGCCGTCGCCCGGTGCATGCCAAGCGGTCTGAAGTGTATGCAGTACAGGGCAAGATGCAGCAAGCCAGGGAGTTTTGGGACAAGGCAGTTGCAGAACCACGTGACAGATATGCTGATTGCGCTGCCTGCGAACATAGTTATTCTATCCGCCTGCTTGCACAGGAAGGCCGCTATGAAGAAATGATCGCAGCTGCCCAGCCTATACTTGATGGTGAAATGTTTTGCAGTCAGGTGCCGCATATTGATTTGCCGCAGATCATGCTCGCCCAGTATGCTTTAGGGCGCAAGGATGAAGCCCGCGATTTGTATAAACGCAGCTATCGCCTGGTACGTTCAAATATGGACTATACCCAGCTGGTTGCCTTGCTCATCGAATTCAAGGTGGCAGAAAACGAGTTGAAAGACGCGGCCGTGGTCGCTGTGCGTCATTTGCCTTGGCTGGTCCAGATCAAACCTGACAAATTGAAGATGCACTATATGCGAGCCCTGCATTGCCTGTTGCTGGCAATTGCCGACAACGCAAAAGTTAAATCCTTGCAGGCAACAGAATGGCTCAATTCCCTGCTGGATGCACTCGAAGGTGTATTCGAGGCAGCGCCGCAAAACGCTGATCCTGCGCTCAGGGTGACGCTGCTCACCAGCCAGATAAGAAAAGCTGGCCTGACAATCACAGCCAGTCTGGATACCCGTAATGTCAATGATTATTTCAGCAGGCAATGGCACGCCCCCGCATTTACTTATGTAAAACCATAAACAAGCGTTGGCGAGGGGGCAGGCGGGCTGGCTTTGTTCATGTCCCTCTCAAGATTAAGGCCTGCTGCCACGCATCGCTGGATTAAAGTCCGGCTCTGGTCATCACATCCATGATGATGGAGCGGGATACCGCCGTGCCCGCGCAAGGTGCGTCAAATAAAAAAGAATAATAAGAAAGTGTTGAGGATGGAAATAACGGGAACAGACTATACCTATTTTGCCAATATCGATCCTGTAGAGATAGAGCTGGCATTCGTAAGAAAAATCAAGAAATTCTGGCCGCAACCTGTCATCGAAGTATGCGAACGTGACGATGACGGCGTAGAAATTTTTTTCGCCAAAGATGCAGAGATGGATTTCGGGTTTGCGACATCTGGTTATTCATTGAATGAAGATGGAGAGGGATGCTTCATGTTTTATTGCAGGAAATTCCCGCTCTTGCAATGTGAAGCATTGCTAGGAAATGTTGCTGCGCCGGATGAAATCAAAGACATAGACAATTATTCTTCTACACTGGTTTTAAATAATATTTGGGAGTACACACTGGTACTGCCAGGCTTGAAAGAAAAATCTGATTTTTCCATGCGCATACATCAGTCTTTTGTGGGCTTGCTGGCACCTGCTTAGCTCAGGTGGCAAATGCGCATGACAATTGTCATATGAACTTCCTGACACACGCTACTTATGCTGGGCGACAATTATTCATACACTTTAGTCTCGATCAAATTCTGAAAGACAGTCATGCATGAAATTTTCTTTAGCCCCTATGTCGTCCCTTTGGGTGCGTTCTGCGTTGCTATCGTCTACAAGCTTTGCCATGTATGGAGTGCAGCAAAAAAGCAGGAAGCCGACATGCAGCAGCGCACTCTTGATCATCAGGAAAAAATGAAGTCCATGGAACTGGAAATTGCGCGAGTCAATGCAGGTGGCACAGTGCCCGGCAAGTATCCGGCTTGAGCAGGAGGTGAGCTGGCAGGTGTGAAACTGCACCTGCATCATGTTATAGTCCCGCCACTCAATAGCGCCTCAATAACACCTCAGCAGCATTTCAATGACACACAGTAAGTCCTTTGCATTCATATTTGCTCTTGCCGTATTTGCTTTAAGCTGGATAAAACCCATCTGGCCCTATGAGCAAGCCTTGCATAGTTCACTGACCGTGTTTGGCTTCATTGGACTGTGTTACTACGCCAGGAAACATTCCATCAGCGATACCAGTTTCTTGCTGATCTGCCTGTTCATTGCTGCGCATTGTGTCGCCGCCAGATGGCTGTACTCCAACGTACCCTATGACGCCTGGATCAAATCATTGACGGGTTTATCCCTGCAAGCCAGCATGGGCTGGAAGCGTAATCATTTCGATAGACTGATACACTTCCTCTACGGCTTTTGCCTGGCGCCCGCATTGGTAGAATATTTTCGCCAAAAGTACACGCCTAGGCTCGGTCATTGTCTGACGCTGGCGCTGGCCGCCATCATGGTCAGCAGCCTTTGTTATGAATGGTTTGAATGGCTGATCGCTATCACCATGACAGCAGAGGATGCCGAAGCCTACAACGGCCAGCAAGGCGATATATGGGATGCCCACAAAGACATGCTGGCCGCGACTCTGGGGGCGATGATGTGGGTGCCAGTGCACCGGTATGCCAAGAAGGCCGTGAAGTGATGATGACTGTAATGGGTGTCTGAATATGCTGTGCGCTCAGGATTGCCTGCAGTCCGCCGTCATCAACGTAGTAAGGGAATCGATATAAAGAACGGTGCGCATGCGATCAATACCAGAAAAATTGTCAGGACAGCGCTTTGACGAAAATCCAGAGCGACCGCATTTTGAATGAATGTTCCTGTCAGACCGACTGGTATCAAAAGGTGAAGAAAGCCCGTCAGTAATAATTCCTCAGTCCCTTGCTGTGGAAATGTAATCCAGGCTTTCCAGAACATGATTGCTATCAAGGGTAGTTGTGCAATGCTACCCCAAAAAACGATACGGCCATCGCGTGTATGGCTATGCGCTCGCAGTGTTGCAAAGAACGGTGCTTTGTTGGGGTTCATCATTAGCCTGGTGCCCTGGGGCAGATTTGCTGGTCAGAGATAACAGCTCACCGCCTCAGGAGCGCAACACCTGTGGCAAGTTTATTGGAAAGCAAGTGAGAAATGTCAGCGCACTTGTTCTTCATTTTTTACTTATGCCGCGCAGCTCAAGTGCGACCTCGCGGCACATGCTGGCCCTGCCGTTGCGCTTGGTGTTGACGCGTTGTTGGAAAAGCGCCTGATGTTGCGGGTTCTTCTCGATACGTGTCACCATCTCAATGTTATGAGAGCGCCACACATCGTAGAGCGGGCCCATTTCGGCCCCCCAGATCTGGATAGCGTCGGCGCATGCCCGATAGCTGGACATGAATTCTATGGCGCGGTTAACTTCTGAGCCATCCGCAGCAGAAGTGGAGGCCGCTGCAGAAGCAGACGCAGATGCAGGAGTATTCGCTTTGGTCTTGAGTGTATCTTGCTTCGCGCTGCTGGGGCAAGGTTCTGCCTGATAAGTGCTTTTCCCGTCTTGTACACACTTGTACATGGTTTGTCCTGTGACGCAGGCCGGGGCGAGGCAGGCGAGTGCGATGATGATGGCATTGATAGTCTTCATAGCTTACTTTTTACGATAGGGTAGATTTAATATTAAAGCAGTTGTCGACAGACGAGTGAAGGTCCAGGGCTAAGGCAAAGGCAAAGGTGAGCTTACATACAAAGCTTGCTCATTAAACTATGCAGCAGCATCAAGGACCGCTCGTGTCGCCATGATCAGAGTCTGACCATAGTCATCTTGATTAAGCTGAGGCGTGCCTGTTGACGAGATTTTCGCTATATTAAAATGAAACGAAGCGCTTAAGCCAGCTATCCATCAAGTAACATTTAAAAAATCCCTTAGGTGTCGTGTTTGAGAGACTTGTTGATTCAAGGCTTTGCAAGCCTACGATGACGCTTCACTCATCGCACGCTTGCAACAGCACCCCTGGTTCACTGGATAGTCATGTCTTGCCATAGCTAGCATGGCAGGCTTTACGCAATTGATTCTGTTTAAAAAGTTTTTTTAATTGCACTGCTTATGCTGCTTTTAGCTGCGGCATTGAAAAAAATGATGTAATCCAGACGGGTTGTCGTCGTCACCAGCAAACCGTTTTCAGGAGCACGGGAATAGGTATCATAGTAGTCCATGCTAACTTTAGATCCGGCACGTGACAGCTTGCCCATATATACCTTGCCATTCAGTTCGAAGAAGGTTTGATAAATTTTATCGACAAGCTTTTCGTACACTGGTGCTATCGGTGAGTTGCTAACCCACATCGTAACTCCACCGACGCTGGTAATTGTTCCATCTCGCATAAAATAAGTGACATTAGACTTTCTGATACCCTTGGACAAGACAGTTTGCAAGTTATCGCCTTCCGGACATGAATTGACCGGGTTGGTGAAGACGATGCTTTGGTAGCAATCTTGCACAGTGTAGAGATCGTTCAATTGTCTGGCAGAGAATTTCAGGTAGGCGGAGCCTGGTAAATACGCTGCCTGGCTATTCTTATAGCGCAGATAATCGAGCAAGTCAGGATTGGCTGCCATGGCTTCTGCAGGTGTGTTGACCAGGCTACCAATGAGTTCCTTGCTACTGACATTCTCCAATTGTATGGAGTAGACGACAGTTTTATTGTCATTCGCCAGTTGATCCTTGCGTATGTTGTCGCCGCTATAGTAGTAGCGAAAACCGTCGAATTGAGGCTTCTCATAGTAAACGATCTTGCCATCAACCAGATAGGTACCGGATTTAATGGATGGAGTAGTCGCGACCTCATTGTATCCATCGAATAACGAGGCTCTGAGTGGCTGAGCACCGAAATTGAGAGGGGATGCCGGGATGCTCTGATTTGACTGGCTAGTTGCTTTATTGATGATTGCACTGCTGTTGAAAATTTGATTCTTGCTGTTTTCCTCAACATCATCGAAGGAAATATAGAAGGTATAGTACCAGGCTCCTCCGTTACTACTCAGAAAGAAATTTTCAAACAAACGCTGGCTTTCGCTCAAGCTGCTTGCGCTTGTAGTGCCTGAATTGCCGGTAGTATTGCCGCCCGTGGTGCTATTAGCTGTGCCACCACCGCCGCCACCTCCACAAGCCGCCAGAATACCAGCCAGTGACAAACCCACTATTTTGCGCGTCAGAGCCATCAGAATTTTCTTTCGATTAAATTTTTATCAGGGCGGCATTATAACCGCTGTGTTTTGATTTATTGAATGGCAAGTTGTGCATGTAATGGTGTAGGTTGGGATACGGGGTATCAGCCCAACACTCGGCGTTCAAACAACGTATATGTTTATCAGGCGCAGTGCGCAACAAAACATGTCGACGTGCTTGTCATGCCTCGAAAGAAGGGGGGGCTCGCTATATAAGTTGATTCTGGGTGATAAGCGGTACTTCATGAAGTGCGTATCATGAATGGACTAGGCACACGTGTTTTGGAAGCTGTCGTTGTTTTGAAGTTCCACTTGCGTACTATCAATTTCACTTTTACCTACGCGGTTTAAAAATGGCTGTGTACAGAACCACAATACGCTGACATAAAAATTCCAATATCGGATGTAAGTGAGCGCAAGTCATATTTTTGTAATTTTGCAATAAAAACAACGAAATTAAATTGAGAAAGAAGTGATTTCTTGTTGTTTATTATTTAAGTTGCCTTTAAATTATCGATAGTATAAATAATCGATAATGGCTATTCATTTCTTTACTTCAGTTCCATTCTCGTTATGTTGCTTTTGACGTAAAAATGCTCTGAAATGAATTGACGATGTGCAAATGATTCGAATCAGTTGCATTTAATTTTAAAAATTAATTTTCTATTACTCACTTGCTAAGGAGTGTATGTGCCGGAGTTTAAAATTCTCAATCATGTTATTGATTATATGGAAGCCACTGGCTCTACCTATAAAGTCGTTACACTATCTATAGATCAAACCCTTGTTGATGAGATTAATAAAGAAAATAAAACGCAATTTACTCTTTTAGAAATTGAAAGCGCCACGGCTAAGTGTCTGGCACATGAATGGCTTACACATAGAACTCTTGATGCTGGATATAAAAATTTGCAGATTACTGCCAAAGGAGTTGGCGCTGCGCGCTCAAGACGAAGATCAGAAGAAATAAAAGCCTCTAGAAATTTCTTGAAAAAGATGTCTGATTACATTGAAGATCATAAAGGGTTATTTGTGGTCCTCGGGTTTTTATTGGCGGTTGGCACTTTAGCAGTAAATCTAATGAGGAAATAATGGAAGATAAATCATTTAGTATAAATTTAAAGTGTGTTTTTTGTGATTCGCCACTTGAGGGTGATACCGACAAGCAGTATTTATCTGGCGATATGCTGAAGTGCACAAACTGCCAAGAGCTAAATGACTATGACTCAGTAATGCAAATAGCTCAAGAAGAAGGCGTCGCAATCATTGAAGATGAAGTAAAAAATGAACTTTCCCAAAAATTAAAAGATATGTTCAAAAAATAGTTAAGAAATTAACTGCACCGGTTGCAAGTCAAAGTTAAGGACAGAAAATGTACCTTCGAAAAATCGAAATAAAAAATTTGGGTCCAATTAAAAAATTAGAAATAATTCCGAGATTTGAAGCAATAAGTCATCCAGTCCCGATAGCAATTGTAGGTAAGAATGGGGCGGGTAAGTCGCTAATGCTTTCCGTTATTTTAGATGCAGTTACGGAAGCTCGCCGTCGTGTTTTCAGAAAAATACCTGAAATTAGTGATAATCAATTTTTAAAATTATCATCAAAAAATTATATAAAACATGATGGAATGTACAGTCATACAATCGCAGAATTTTCGATAGAGAAAAGTTTTATTAAATATGCAGAAATCGTCTCAAATCTAACTTTCGAAGAATTTAAAGAGAAAGCATCTGAATTACTAAATCCTCCTGGTGGACTTGATGATGAATTCCACATATCCGGCTTTCACAAAAATGTAGCCATCTCAGATGGTAATCCCCCCATTTTTAACCACAGCTAAAAGTAGCACTATGCTGCAATGGCGAGTTTTTGTTTAGGAGTTGTTCCTCCCAAGGCCATGTTAGGCCGTTCGTGATTGTACGTCCAAAGCCAACGTG
>Ga0207952_1000488_pt1 | contig 31235 bp, 25 predicted proteins | sample SubbioR12Aug_8Ca_FD_184831 | JGI IMG/M metagenome (GOLD analysis project Ga0207952, IMG submission 184831) | Serpentinite rock and fluid subsurface biosphere microbial communities from McLaughlin Reserve, California, USA - CR12Aug_8Ca (SPAdes) | ecosystem: Environmental > Terrestrial > Deep... | reverse complement strand
GAAATGATGCGCAGGGCTCTGGCCGTGCTGGAGAAAGAAGTCACCAGCTTCAAGCTTGATGGTGAGGCCATCAATTGCCATCATAATTATGTGTCGCAAGAAACACATGGCAATGAAAACCTGTTCATTACCCGCAAGGGGGCAATTTCTGCCCGTGTGGGTGAGTTGGGGATTATTCCTGGCAGCATGGGCGCGCGTAGTTACATCGTCAGGGGCAAGGGTAATCCTGATTCATTCTGTTCCTGCTCGCATGGTGCTGGGCGCAGGATGAGCCGGGGTGAAGCCAGGGAAACCTTTGACGCAGATGATCTGGCAGCGCAGACTCAGGGTATAGAATGTCGCAAGGATAAGGGCGTAGTCGATGAAATTCCGGCAGCCTATAAGGATATCGATGCAGTCATGGCACATCAGCGTGACCTGGTCGAGATTGTGCACACCTTGCGCCAGGTTGTTTGTGTAAAAGGATAGGGGATAAGAAATGAAAATCAATATCAAATTACCCAAACCGCGTAACCCGCTGGCTGTGCTGGTCAAGCAACGGAATGCCGGTGTCCATGGTGCACTCAATCCCAAGCGGACTGAACGCAGGCAAGAGAAGCAGCGTTTGCAGCAACTCAAGGGCGGGCGATTGAAGGATGAAGAGTAAGTACGCAGCTTGTTTTGATTTGTTTTAACTTATTTCAAACACGGCGCTCATTTGACAACAAATGGGCGTTTTTTTATTTCCCTGGCTTGAAATACTTTGCTGTCAGTGGCGAGTGCTGGATAAAATCGCTGGATTAAAAAATAAAATACTGCGCCTGGTCGCAGACGGGGGATAAATCATGACGCGGCAAAACCGGCTACAAGCCATAGACCTTTTGCGTGGCCTGGTCATCGTGCTGATGGCACTTGATCATACCCGCGACTTTTTTGCGGTTACTCCCTTTGACCCGCTGGATTTGGAAAGAGGTTCTGCGGGCTGGTTCTGGACGCGCTGGATTACGCATTTATGCGCACCCATCTTTGTGACCCTGGCTGGCATGTCGGCCTTCTTGCGGGCGCAGCAGCGTGATAAAAAAGATATGACGCGCTATCTGCTGAGCCGGGGTGCCTTGCTGGTTTTGCTGGAATGTACCTGGGTCAGCTTCAGTTGGCAATTCGGTTTCAATGTCTTTATTCTGCAGGTGATCTGGGCGATAGGTGTGGCGATGATGGCGCTAAGCCTGCTGATCTGGCTGCCACGCTGGGCGATTGCCCTGGTTGCGACCGCTCTGATACTGCCACATAACCTGCTCGATGGCATGCATGCCAAAGGCAGCCATGTCTTGTTCATGGCCTGGCACCAGGGTGGCTTTTATCCTCTGACTGATAAGCTGGGTATCGTCTTTGCCTACCCGCTCATGCCATGGATAGGTTTGATGGCTGCCGGTTATGCGCTTGGGCCGGTGATGTTGTGGGAGGCGGACAAGCGCCAGCGTTTCCTGTTATCAGCAGCGGCCATGCTGTTTGTGAGTTTTGTGATTTTGCGCAGTGGTAATTATTATGGCGACCCTGATTTCTGGTCGGCGCAAGGCAAGGGCTGGTTTGTGGATTTCATGTCTTTTGTGAAGGTACATAAATATCCGCCTTCCGTGCTCTATCTTTGCGTCACGCTCAGCATAGGTTTGGGCACGCTGGCTCTGATGGATAGATATGTGCAGAAACCTTTGTCATTGCTAATGCTGTTTGGCAAGACGCCGATGTTCTTTTATCTGGTGCATATTGCACTGATCCATGCGCTGGGCTGGATTTATATGCAGCTGCGTTACGGCCAGATCGTTGACTTCCGCAAGCCTGAAGCAACACCAGAGTATGAAGCATCGCTGCTGGTTTGTTACCTGGCCTGGTTGTTTGCCTTGGCCTTGATGTGGGGGCTGACTAAGCTGTGGCTAGCGTACAAACAGAAGGCAAAGACCAAATTGAGCACTGCCTAAGACTGTACCTTTTGTTTTTTAGTAGCTGGATGTAACATAAGTCCCAGCAGGCTGATACAGGCAAAAATGGCACCGGCATAAAAGGTAAAAGCAGATCCAAATTCCTGCCATAGCAAGCCTGCGACGACACTGGCCAGCAACAGGCTGACACCACTGGCCAGATTAAAAAAACCAAAAGCAGTGCCGCGTAAATCAGCCGGGGCGCTGGCGGCGACCATGCTGGACAACAAACCCTGGGTCATGCCCATGTGCACTCCCCATAGGGCAATCCCCGCGGCCAGCCCATACCATTGCTGGCTATAACCGAGAACCACGTCTGAGGCAACCAGCACCAGCAAGCCCCAGGCCAGCAATTGGGAGTGCGATATCCGGTCAGACAGTTTGCCAAACGGGTAGGCTGTCGCTGCATATACCAGGTTCATGGCAACCATGATGAGGGGGACATAAGCCACGGGTATTTGCATTTGCTGGGCGCGCAGTATCAAGAAAGCTTCGCTGAAGCGAGCCAGGGTAAATATGCTGCCCAGCGCGACCACCCACCAGTAAGCAGCGCCCATGCGGCGCAGATTGTGCATGCTGATGGGGTTGCCAGGCTTGTCTGCTAACTTGTTATCTGGCTCGTCTACGCCGACGAATAGCAAGACCATCGCAGCCAGACCGGGGATGGCTGCCAGCCAGAATATCCGCCGGTAATCATTCATCCACAGCAGCATCAAGGCGGTTGCCAGCAAGGGGCCAACCACGGCACCTATGGTATCCAGCGATTGTCGCAAACCAAAAGCCGCGCCGCGTATTTCTGCCGGGGTGATGTCGGTAATCAGGGCGTCACGTGGTGCGCCGCGTATGCCTTTACCTATTCTGTCCATCATGCGGGCTGTCAATAGCATGCCCATGCCTTGAGCAATGGCAAACAGGGGTTTGGTAAATGCACTCATGCCATAGCCAAACACGGCCAGAGCCTTGCGCTTACCCAGGCGGTCACTCAGTGCACCTGAAAACACTTTGACGATGAGGGTGGTTGATTCGGCGATGCCATCGATCAGGCCAACGGCAAACACGCTGATGCCCAGCGTGCCGACCATGAACATGGGCAGCAGGCTATGTATCATTTCTGAAGAAATATCCATGAGCATGCTGACAAAACCGAGTACCCAGATACTTTTAGGCAGTGAAGGTTTGCTCATGTGGGCATCTTCCCGTGAAGGTAATGATGGGAGTGTGCCTTAATTTGTGGATTGTGGGAATGCTGTCTTGCTTGTTGCAGCGCAAACCAGCTCCGGGAAAGTCCCGAAGCCGGTCTAAGAAAGGTCAGGCCCTATTTGCCTGCTTCTTGCGCAATCTTGCGCAGGGTTTCCAGCGTCGCCCCTGGCGTGATCAGGTTGCCGTCATAACGCAGCTCTATGAGGGCTGGCAGATTGTGCAGGCGGCTATGCGCCAGGGCGCGCTCCAGTGCCGGGGCAAATTCTGCCGTGGTATTGACGACTTCCCCAATGCCACCAAAGGCGCGGGCCAGTGCGGCAAAATCCGGGTTGTGCAATTCCGTACCAGATACCCGCGCCGGGAATTCTTTTTCCTGGTGCATGCGTATGGTGCCGTACATGCCGTTGTTGAAGACGATGATGATGACGCCTGCCTTATATTGCACGGCAGTTGCCAGTTCCTGGCCATTCATCAGGTATTCACCATCGCCAGCAAAGGTGATGACGGTGCGTTGCGGATCTATGATCTTGGCAGCAACGCCAGAGGGCACGCTATAACCCATGGCACCAGAGGTCGGGGCCAGTTGTGTGCGCATGCCGCCGTAAGGGAAGTAGCGGTGCGCCCAGGTGGCGTAATTGCCTGCGCCATTGGTGATGATGGTGTCTTTTGGTGTCAGGCGTTTGATATCCTGCACCACTTGCCACAGGTTCAACGGGGCGCTTTCCTTGGCGAAAATCGCCGGTTCGGTTTGCCATGCCAGCAAGTCAGCGCGTGCTTCGCTGACTGTTGCCTTCCACTTGGTGGCTGCATCGAGGCCTGCCATCTCGGCCAGGGCTTCAGCGATTTCTTTCATGCCGCTGTTGATCATCAGGTCAGCCTGATAGACGCGACCCAGTTCCAGCGCATCACTGTGGATATGTACCAGTTTTTGTTTTGGCACTGGCGCTTCGAGCACGCTATAGCCGCTGGTCGTCATTTCACCCAGGCGCGGGCCTATAGCAATGATCAGGTCGGCATCTTTCAGTCTTTGCGCCAGTTTGGGGTTGATGCCTATGCCTACGTCGCCTATATAGTTGGGATGGGCATTGTCCATCAAATCCTGGAAGCGGAAGGCGCAAGCCACCGGCAAGTGATTGCTGGTGGCGAATTCGCTGATGTGCTGGCAGGCTGCCTGGTCCCAGCCGCTGCCACCCAGTAAAAGTACAGGACGCTGTGACACGGCCAGCATATTGCGCAGTTGTGCCAGTTGCTGTGGCGAAGCCGATGCTTGCACCGGCGTGTAATGACGGGTATCGGCTACTTCAGCCACCTGGGCCAACATATCTTCTGGCAATGCCAGCACGACAGGGCCGGGGCGGCCACTGGTGGCGACCTGGAAGGCGCGGGCGATATATTCAGGCACGCGGTCAGCGCGGTCTATCTGGGCTACCCATTTTGCCATCTGGCCAAACATGCGGCGGTAATCTATCTCCTGGAAGGCTTCACGCTCGACAAAATCATTGCCAACCTGGCCTATGAATAAAATCATCGGAGTGGAGTCCTGGTAAGCCGTATGTACACCGATAGAAGCGTTGGTGGCACCTGGCCCGCGGGTGACAAAGCAAATGCCGGGTTTGCCTGTCAACTTGCCATAGGCATCTGCCATGAAGGCTGCGCCGCCCTCCTGACGGTTGATAATGAAGCGTATGGGGCTGTCATGCAGGGCGTCAAGCACCGGCAAGTAACTCTCGCCAGGTACACCAAAGATGGTATCGACACCATGGACCTGCAGGGCATCCACAATCAACTGGCCGCCAGAACGTGATTTCAGCATGATAGATAATGATAAAAAAGTAAAAGCAGTACGCTACCAGAAAGCCTGCTTAATTTGCATCGTATTTGAGGCTTGTGTACGGAATTATCATTGAATAGGTTCGATAAACTAACCTTGGATAAGGTAGAATAGCGCCCGAAGCAGGCCAGACAATCGCTGGTTGCCTTGAGCAATCAAGGCGACGGGAGGAAGGTCCGGACTCCATAGAGCAGGGTGACGGCTAACGGCCGTACGTTGAAAGCCAGGGCGCAAGTTTTGGTATAAGACGAGGAATAGGGCCACAGAGACGAGCGTATTAAGTTACGGTGAAACGCGGTAACCTCCACCCGGAGCAATTTCAAATAGGCACGCGTTGATGTTGCTCGCGGAGCGTGCGGGTAGAAAGCTTGAGCGGCGGAGTAATCCGTCGCCTAGAGGAATGATTGTCATAGCAGACGGCAGCAATGTCTTATGCCGTAACAAAATCCGGCCTATCGGCCTGCTTCACTTTATTGTTTATTTCATATTTTAGCCGGACAAAGCTTGTCTGCGCTCCTCATAAGCAAGTTCAACTCCGGTTCAACACGCTGCAGTTAGCCCAGGATTGTCGCCATCAAGCATCATTCCTTGAAAGCAAGTCCTTGTTCTGAAAATACCAGTGGTACACTGATGCAATAAGTTCTACTGACGCTGTATCTACAATATTGCAAACGCATGGAGACTGGCGGTCTGAAAAAAGAGCGCGATGTGCCTCTGATGGCCCTCGCATTTTGCATCTGCCTGATTGCAGCCGCAATCATAGGGCAGAGCTGGTGGTCTATAGCCCAAGACAAGGCCCTGACCATCAATGCCGCGCAAGAACATAATTTCCTTGCAGTGCGCATACTCGAAGAACATGTCAGTGAAGTGGTGCGTGGTTCCCTGCAAGTCATGAGTGTGACTGGTGAAGAAGTGCTTTCTGAAACCAGACTGACACCGGGCGAAGAAAAACAGCTACAACAAATTCTGGCCATGCAAAGGCAGGATTCTGACTTCATTTATGCGCTTTCCCTGTTCAATCTCAAGGGCGAGCGACTCGCTTCCAGCCAGTCTAGTGAGCCAGTTTCCGGGCCAACACGAGATCAGCAACACATCAAATTCCTGCTTGACCGACCAGACGATAACAAGGTCGTATTGGGCCAGGCTTATCAATTGGCCCACACCGGACAGTGGATTTTGCCTCTAGCCAGAAACTTTTTTGATAAAGATGGCAAACGTGCTGGCCTGATACAGGCTGATATGCAACTGCGCTATCTGTATGATTTTTATGAGCGTATCGCCCTGGGTAGTGGGGCTAATATCGCCGTATATGATGAAGCCGGCAAGAAACTGGCTGGGGCTCAGGCAGGTGCGCTGCAAAAAGAACGTGAATATGCACAGTCTGTGGTTGATCGCATCCTGCGTAATAAATGGGACGAGGGAGCCTTGCGCGACGAAGGCAGTGATGGCAAGGGCTGGCTTATCAGTTACCGCCGTATCAATGGTCTGCCGCTGACGCTGGTGTATGCCAGAGAAACCAATATCATCCTGGCTGACTGGAATGCCCGTGTTGCGCAGAAAATCATCGTCACTGCAGTGACGGCTGGTTTTATTTTTATCCTGGCATTATTGCTGCTCTGGCAAATCCGTCACCTGCGAGATTCCAAAAACCGGCTGGAGGCAAGCGAGAGCCGCTACCGCCTTTTGTATCAGGGCGCGCAGGATGCCATCCTGCTCATTAGCCGTGACTATATCTATGTCGATTGCAACCCGGCAGCCGTGGCTTTTTTTGGTGTCAGCAGCCAGGAAGAAGTCATCGGTCGCAAGGTTGGCAGTTTTTCACCCAGTGTTCAGAGCGTTGTCGGCTACGCAACCCAGGACAAGGATGTGCTGGTGGCAACGCTGATAGACCAGGCTTTCAAAGGGATGCCGCAGCGTTTTGAATGGGTGACGACGCGCAACGACCAGATACAGCACAGTGAAATCTCGCTGAGCCGGGTGGAAGTCGATGGCGAAATGCTCTTGTTTTGCGTAGAGCGCGATATCAATGCACGCAAATATAGCGAGTTGCTGATTGCCGGACAAAATCGCCTGCTGAAACTCATAGGTGGTGACGATGATTTGTCGACAATACTGGAGGCGGTCAGCAAATTTGTAGAAAATTTATGCCCTCACTGGCGCAGTGGGATACAACTGCTGGCCGATGACAAGCGCAGTTTCGCCCAGGCCACGGGCAGCCATTTTCCTGAGGTCTTGCTGGCACAGATACCTGGCATGACGGTGACGCATGGCAGTGGCATCTGGTCCGAGGCAGTGCTGGGCATGCAGCAAGTCTGGCTCAATGAATTCTTACGTGCTCCAGCTATGCAATTCGTCAATGGGGTGGAGACCCTGACAGAATTTGCTTCCTGCGCTGCCTGGCCCATCATAGGCAAGAATGGGCAGTTGCTGGGCAGCTTCAGTCTGTTTTCTTATAGCCGCGAGCCGCTCAGTGAAAAAGACCTGGGTCTGATCCGTATCACCGTGGACATCGCCGGGATTGCCATTGAGGGCCGTCGTTCTGAAAAGAAAATCATGCAGCTCGCCCATTATGATGAGCTGACAGGTTTGCCCAACCGCTTTTTGTATAACCAGCATCTGGCCCGTTCACTCGCCATTGCCGAGCGTAATCGCAGCCAGCTTGCCGTACTTTTTCTGGATCTGGACCGCTTCAAGAACATCAACGACACCTTTGGTCATGACGAGGGCGATCACGTCTTGCGTACCGTGGCACGCAGTTTCCGCCAGTGTTTGCGTGAATCCGACATTATCGCCAGGATAGGTGGGGATGAATTTATCCTGTTGATCGACCAGTTCAGTGAAGCGCGTGATCTTGGCGACGTGGCTGACAAGCTCTTATATGCTGCTGCCCAGCCTTTCGAGATAGACGGGCAGGAATGCCAGCTCAGTGCCAGCATAGGCATAGCCACCTTTCCCACCGATGGCCGTGATGCCCAGACCCTGTTGAAAAACGCAGACATTGCCATGTACAAGGCAAAAAACAAGGGTAAGGACAATTACCAGTTCTATGCCTCGGAAATGAATACCCATACCGTGGAAAGGCTGGCTTTTGAAGCCAGGCTGCGCAGGGCGCTGGAAAGGCGTGAATTTGTCGTGCACTACCAGCCCAAGCTGGATGTGATGACCGAGCGCATCGTCGGCGCGGAAGCCCTGGTGCGCTGGAATCATCCTGAGCGCGGGATATTGTCACCCGTCGAATTCATTGGCCTGGCAGAAGAAGCCGGCTTGATCGCCCGTCTGGGCATGCTGGTGCTGGATATTGCCTGCCGTGACATCCTGAGTTTTCGCAATGTCGACAAAAACTTTGGTCGGGTAGCCATCAATTTGTCGGGTGCCCAGTTCAATGATGTGCATATGCTGGAAGAGGTGAAAAGCGTGGTGGATTTCTGGCGCGTGCCATCCAATTCCATCGAGTTTGAGATCACTGAAAGCATGGTCATGCATAACCGCGAGCAAGCCATTTTGCTTATGGATGGTCTCAAGGAAGCTGGTTTTACCCTGTCCATTGATGATTTTGGTACGGGTTATTCATCACTGGCCTACCTGAAACGCTTTCCGGTGGACAGTGTCAAGGTGGACCGTTCCTTCATCAAGGACATACCTGATGACCCGAATGACACCGCCATCGTCCTGGCCATCGTTGCCATGGCGCATACCCTTGGTATCAAGGTAATTGCGGAGGGGGTGGATTCAGCCACGCAACTGGCAACCCTTCGCGACTGCAAATGCGATGAATTTCAGGGTTTTTACTTCAGCAAGGCTGTAGCTGATAAAGAGTTTTTGCAATTATTGCAGCGTCAGAACCGGGCTTCTTGATATCTTCATATCGTGAACGAGTTGCAGTGTACAAATTGTGCTGAAAAACTGCCCCTGAAACCAGAATTTCAGCGATAATCTGCCCCCTGATTCATTTCCTCCGGTACATCAAAGTTTATTAATTGTCACTTCAGCGGCTAAAAAGCGGCCAACTCCTCTTTCCTGCAGGCATTTCTCCTGAGTTTTCCATCCCAAAACGCAACATCCGGGATAAACACATGGTTATATGTAAGACGCTACTTTCACTGTACAGCGTAAGTACCTAATTTATCAGGATAAATTGTTGGGGGTGGCCTGCACGCCACCTCAAGTGTTCACGCTAAGTCATTGACTTCATTAGAAATTTTCCAAATTTACTGAGCAAATACGCTTGACCACACTCAAGTCATCCTCTAAAGTGGGCAATAGTGTGAAAAAGTGTAATTTTGTGGAACAGAATACCTTATTTCGCTTACATTCCATGCTGGGCCAGACATACAGATTTTCAGGAAGAAGGTAGATAGCGTGTTTCAGGGGGCGTCCTCACTCAATCTCGATGCAAAAGGCAGGATGTCCATCCCTGCCCGGCATCGTGACGCGCTCAATGTGCAGTGCGAAGGCCGGATTACCCTGACCCGTCATCCTGATGGCTGTCTGCTGCTTTTCCCACGCCCTACCTGGGAATCTCATCGTGAGCAAATCGCTGCATGGCCTATACAGGCACGCGACTGGAAACGTATTTTTCTTGGCAATGCCTTTGATGTGGACATGGATAGCGCTGGCCGTATCCTGGTTGCGCCTGAGTTGCGCAGTGCAGTAGGGATGCAGCGCGATGTCATGCTGCTGGGCATGGGCAGCCATTTTGAGATTTGGGATGCTGCCAAGCTGGCAGAAAACGAAGCGAAAGCCATAGCTGGCGGCGCTCCTGATGTATTAAACAATTTTTCTTTCTGATCGCAGGCAATGAGTATTCAGCAAGCGGCAGATTTTACGCACCAGACTGTGCTGTTGCATGAGGCTGTAGACGCCCTCGGCATCACAGATCAACGTACCAGCGGGATTTATGTAGACGGCACCTTTGGCCGTGGCGGGCATAGCCGCCTGCTCTTGTCGCAACTGGGCAGCAATGGCCGCCTGATTGCCTTTGACAAGGACACCCAGGCTATCGCCAGCGCAAAAGAAATTCTGGACCCGCGTTTCCATATCGTACATGACAGTTTTGCAGCGATTGCTGAAGCCCTGCCTGAACTTGGTGTTGGCAAGGTCGATGGCATTTTGATGGATCTGGGCATTTCATCACCGCAAGTGGATGATGCCAGCCGGGGTTTTAGCTTCAGGTCAGATGGCCCGCTCGACATGCGCATGGATACCACACGTGGCATTTCCGCAGCCGAATGGCTGGCGACTGCCGAAGAGCAACAAATTACGGAGGTTATAAAAAATTATGGGGAAGAACGGTTTGCTTTTCAGATTGCAAAGGCGATTGTTGCTCGCAGGAAAACAGACGCCATTCGTGGAACACGACAGCTCGCAGAAATCGTCGCACACGCCGTCAAAACTCGCGAGAAGGGTAAAGACCCGGCAACTCGCACCTTTCAGGCTATACGGATTTTCATCAATAAGGAGCTTGAAGATCTCGAAATAGGGTTGGCAGCAGCGTATGAGTCACTGGCACCGTATGGTCGCATGTCGATCATCAGTTTCCACTCTCTCGAAGACCGCATCGTGAAGCAATTTTTTGCTTCCAAGGTCAAGGTAGAGCAACCTGATCGCCGCCTGCCTATACGCCATCTTGATTTACCTCAGCCAAAAATGCGCTTGCTGAACCGCATCAAGCCGTCCGAAGCTGAGGTCAGTGCCAATCCGCGTTCGCGTTCAGCAATTTTGCGGGTAGCAGAGCGTTTGCCTGAGGGGGATGCATGAGCACCCGCTTCAATATTGTTCTGGCAGCTGCCCTGATAGCCTGTGCCTTGTCGCTGATTAATTCTCAATACCAGGCACGTCGCCTGTTTATAGAGCTGGAGCGTGAGCAAAGTTTAAGCAAACAGTATGAATTGCAATGGACGCAACTGAAACTCGATCAATCCACTTTTGGCAAACACTCCCGTATAGAAACGACGGCGGCACGTGAATTGAATATGGTGGTAGTTACACCTGATCGTACTCAGTACCTCAAAGCGGTGGAGACAAAATGAGCAGATCAGCCAGTACATCCCGTACCGCCGCTGCACGCGGCGTTGCCTTTTCTTCCAGCCCTGTACTGGATGTGAAGCTGCCTGCCTGGCGTTCTCGCTTTATCCTGTTTTTATTGTTTGCAGCTTTTGTCGCCCTGATCGCCAAAGCCCTGTATCTGCAGGGGTTTACCAAAGATTTCCTGAAGCAGCAGGGTGCCAATCGCTACGCCCGCACGCTGGAATTACCAGCAACCCGTGGCAAGATCACTGACCGCAATGGTCAGGTATTGGCTTCATCCGTACCTGTAAAAGCCATCTGGGCCATTCCAGATGATGTGCTGGAAGCCCCAAAAGAAAAAATACAGCAACTGGCTAAATTGCTCGACATGACGGAAGCAGAATTGCGCAAGAAGCTCGATTCTGACCGTCAGTTTGTTTATCTGAAGCGGCAGGTCGAGCCTGCAATCTCAGACAAGGTTGTGGCCTTGGGCATACCTGGCATAGAAACCCGCAAAGAATACAAACGCTATTATCCAGAAGGTGAAGTCATGGCTCATGTGGTCGGCTTCACCAATGTGGAAGACGTAGGACAAGAAGGTATAGAGCTGGCATCGGAAAAAAACCTGGCAGGTAAGACCGGGAGTCGCCGTGTCATCAAGGACAGGCTGGGCCATATCGTCGAAGACCTGCAAGCCGTGCGTCCACCGCATGATGGCAAGGACCTGACCCTGTCGATCGACAGCAAGATTCAGTACATCGCCTTTACGCATTTGAAAGAAGCACTGGAAAAACACAAGGCCAAGGCCGGTGGTGCGGTGGTGCTGGATGTGCAAACCGGTGAAGTGCTGGCGCTGGTGAACTTGCCTACTTATAACCCGAATGACAGGTCGGTGCTGACTGGTGCGCAATTGCGCAACCGTGTCATGACCGATACCTTTGAGCCTGGTTCCACCATGAAACCAGTAACAGTAGCCCTGGCTCTGGAAACTGGCCGCGTCACACCTGATACCGTTTTCCAGACTGCGCCTGGCGTCATGGCCATAGGCCCGGCCCTGATACATGATGCCCATAGACAGGGATCTTTGACAGTCGCGCAAGTCATCCAAAAATCCTCGAATATCGGTACGGTGAAAATGGCAATGCAGATGCAGCCGCAAGAAATGTGGGAAATGTTCACTACCCTGGGTTTTGGTCAGCAACCCAAATTCGGTTTCCCTGGCGCAGTTGCCGGGCGTTTGCGCAATTACAAAAACTGGCGTCCTATCGAACAAGCGACCATGAGCTATGGCCACGGTATCTCGGTATCACTGATACAGATGGCGCGTGCCTATATGATTTTCGCCAGGAATGGTGACATGATACCGCTGACTTTTCAAAAGTCGGATGAATTGCCACATGGTTCACGCGTCATTTCAGAAAAGACTTCAAAACAAGTGCGCCTGATGATGGAAACAGTGACCGAGCCTGGTGGTACTGCGCCACAAGCGCGTATTGCTGGTTACCGCGTTGCAGGCAAAACAGGTACTGCCCACAAGAATGAGGGTGGCCGTTACGTGAATAAATATCTGCTTGATTTCATTGGTTTTGCTCCCGTTTCTAATCCGCGTGTGATTGTTGCGGTAATGGTAGATGAACCAACTGCTGGCGGACACTTTGCAGGCCCTATCGCGGCTCCGGTGTTTGCAGCAATTATGGCGAATGTCTTGCGTTCACTGAATGTGCCGCCTGACTCTTCCGTCACCAGCATTATTCCTGAAGAAGGCGTACAGGAAAGCATGTAATGACACAGAAAAATACAATGATGATAGCAATACTGGACTGGTTGAAGCAGCATGCGCCGAATGCGCAACTGCGTTCAGATTCCCGCTCCATACAAACAGGGGATGTCTTCTTCGCCTTGCGCACCCATATCACTGATGGCCGTGCGCACATCGCCCATGCAATTGCCAATGGCGCAGCTGCAGTCGTGTATGAAGCAAATGAGTTTCACTGGGATGACGCACTTAATGTAATCAAAGTCCCGCATCTGCCGGTAGATAACTTGCAGGACCTGGCTGGTCATGTTGCCCATGCCTGGTACGGCCAGCCTGATGATGGCTGGTTCAATGTCGCAGTTACCGGTACCAATGGCAAGACTTCCTGCACACAATGGATAGCCAAAGCCCTGTCAATGAGCGGCACACCTGCTGCTGTCATCGGCACACTGGGCATAGGCCAGTACCGCAATGGCATGCTGGGGCAACTGGCAGAGACTGGTTACACGACGCCAGATGCCATAGGCTTGCAGCAAAAACTGGCAGACTTGCAGCGCGATGGCGTGCAGGCGCTGGCGATAGAAGCTTCTTCCATAGGCTTGCATCAGGGACGCTTGAATGGCCTGCATTTTAATGTGGCGGTGCTGACCAATCTGACGCGTGATCACCTTGATTATCATGGTGACATGCAAGCCTATGCTGCCGCGAAAACCATCTTGTTTGACTGGCAGGGCCTGGGTACGGCAGTGATCAATCTGGATGATGCCTATGGTCTGGAGCTGGTCAAGCATTTGCAAGCCAGTCAGCCAGATACAAAATTGCTGGGCTATAGCCTGGAAAAAGAACTCGCGCCAAGCATAGATGCACTGATCGCCAGCAATCTGAAAACCAGCCATGCGGGCACCAGTTTTCATCTCGAATCCCCATTTGGTGCGGCACAAGTCAAAACCCAGCTCATAGGCAAGTTCAATGTCAGCAATATCCTGGCGGTACTCGCCGTTTTGCTGAGCAAGGGTATCGCTCTGAACAAGGCAGTAGGCATCATAGAAAAACTGGCACCTGTTCCTGGCCGCATGCAATTATTGGGTACTGCTGGCCATGTCATGGTCGTCATTGATTATGCGCACACACCAGATGCACTGGAAAAAACCCTGGACGCCTTGCAGCAGGTTGCGCAAGAAAGAGCCGGGGCTTTGTGGTGCGTGTTTGGTTGTGGCGGTGATCGTGACCCTGGCAAACGTCCACAAATGGGCAAGATTGCTGAACTGGCGCAACATGTTGTTGTCACCAGTGATAATCCGCGCAGTGAAAATCCATCGCAGATCATAGAAGATATTCTCAAAGGCATGACGGGCACGCCGCAAGTCATCGAAGACCGTGCCAATGCAATCCTGTACGCGATAAAGCATGCAGATCATCATGACGTGGTTTTGCTGGCTGGCAAAGGACACGAAACCTATCAGGATATCAATGGCAAAAAATGGCCATTTTCTGATGAAGAACACGCCGCACTCTCACTCGCTACCGTCGCAACCAGCGGTAATATGAAGAGGGGAAGTTGATGGAATTCACTCTTCAGGAATTGCAGGCTGCTCTGCCTGCGGCGCAACTGACTGGCGATGCCGGTGCCACTATCCATATCACCGGCTTGACTACTGACAGCCGCAAAGCTGGTGCTGGTGACCTGTTCGTCGCCTTGCGCGGCGAGAATTTTGACGCCCATGATTTCCTGCAGCAAGTAGCGGCTGCAGGTGCAGCGGCAGTGATCGCTGAGCGATTGCCAACGGGTTTTAGTCTGCCAGCCTTACAGGTAGCAGACAGCAAACTTGCGCTTGCGCAAGTGGGGCGCTTCTGGCGTCAAAAATTTGATCTGCCCGTCATTGGTGTGACAGGCAGTAATGGCAAGACCACCGTCAAGGAAATGATTTCTTCGATATTGGCCGCAGCCTTTGGTGTGGATGGTCGTCTGGCAACTGCGGGCAATTTGAACAATGAAATCGGCGTGCCGCTGACCATCATGCAATTGCATGCAGGTCATAAGGCAGCCGTCATAGAAATGGGCATGAATCATCCTGGTGAAATCGCCTTGCTGGCATCTGCCGCCATGCCTACTGTAGCCCTGGTCAATAATGCCCAGCGCGAACACCAGGAATTCATGCAAAGCGTGGAAGCCGTGGCGCGCGAAAACGGTGTGGCGATACAGTGCCTGCCAGATGATGGCGTAGCTGTATTTCCTGCCAATGATACTTATACCACCTTATGGCAATCCTTTGCGTCTGAACGCGGCCAGCGTAAAACCCTGACTTTTGGTCTGACAACTGATGCTGATGTAAATGCCACTTACCTGCCCAGTGTGTTTGGCAGTGACTTGCAAATCAATCTGGCAGGTCAGGTACTGTCAGTGCGCCTGAATGCAGCAGGTCAGCACAATGTCTTGAATGCACTCGCTGCTGCAGCTTGCTGCCATGCGACAGGCGTTAGTAAAGAAGCCATCGTAGCTGGTCTCGAAAATTTTGCACCCGTGAATGGCCGCCTGCAACGAAAGCAAGCCAAATCTGGTGCAACCGTGATTGATGACAGCTATAACGCCAACCCTGATTCAGTACGTGCTGCGATAGATGTGCTGGCACAAATCGGTGGCGACACTGCCCTGGTACTCGGCGATATGGGTGAGGTTGGTGAAAACGGTGCGCAATTCCATCATGAAATTGGCGAGTATGCGCAGCAGCGTGGCATCAAAAAACTGTTCTTGCTGGGTGGACTTGTGGCCCATGCAGCACAAGGCTATGGCGCGGGCGCGCAGCATTTCGCCAGCGTGGAAAACCTGTGCCAGAACCTCGACGCGCAAACTGCGGCTGACACGATAGTGCTGGTCAAAGGTTCACGTTTCATGAAAATGGAAAGAGTCGTCGCCCATCTGCTGGCAGCGGACGATACAAACAAAAACACATTACAACAAAAAATAATAGGGAATCACTAGTATGTTGCTCTGGTTGGCTGAGTTGTTAAAGCAGGATATAGGCTGGCTGCGCGTATTCGGGTTTATTACCTTTCGCGCAGTGTTCGCCACGATGACGGCCATCTCCATCGGTATTTTTGCTGGTCCAGCGGTCATCCGCATGTTGACCAGGCTCAAGGTAGGCCAGGCTGTGCGCAGCTATGGCATGGAAACACATCTGGTCAAATCCGGCACGCCTACCATGGGTGGTGTACTGGTTTTGATTTCCATTGGTATTTCCACTTTGCTGTGGGGGGACTTGAGTAATCGTTTTATCTGGGTCGTGATGATAGTTACCCTGGGGTTCGGTGCTGTGGGTTGGGTCGATGATTACCGCAAGGTGGTTTATAAAGATCCTGAAGGCATGCGTTCCAGGGAAAAATATTTCTGGCAATCGCTGATTGGTTTGATCGCTGCTTTTTATCTGGCGTTTTCAGTCTCTGCACCAAGCAACTCAAAAGTGCTGGAATTGTTTATCGCCTGGGTACAGTCGGGCTTCAATATGGATTTACCACCAAAGGCAGATCTGATCGTGCCCTTCTTTAAAAGCATCAGCTATCCCCTCGGTGTCTGGGGATTTATTGCGTTAACCTATTGCGTCATCGTTGGTACCAGCAATGCAGTGAATTTTACTGACGGCCTTGATGGCCTGGCCATCATGCCTACCATCATGGTGGGTTCTGCCCTGGGTCTGTTCGCTTACCTGACTGGGAATGTGGGTTATGCCAAATATCTGTTGATACCGCATATACCAGGTGCCGGTGAGTTGCTGATTTTCTGCGGTGCGATGGCCGGAGCTGGTCTGGCCTTCCTCTGGTTCAATGCCCATCCTGCGCAAGTATTCATGGGTGATGTGGGTGCACTGGCACTGGGTGGTGCACTGGGTACGATAGCCGTCATCGTCAGACAAGAAATTGTACTGTTCATCATGGGCGGGATTTTTGTGGCGGAGACTGTGTCTGTCATGCTGCAAGTCAGTTACTTTAAATACACCAAAAGAAAATATGGCGAAGGCCGCCGCCTGTTATTGATGGCACCTTTGCATCACCACTTTGAGAAAAAAGGCTGGAAAGAAACCCAGGTTGTCGTGCGTTTCTGGATCATCACCATGTTGTTGGTGCTGATAGGTTTGTCTTCACTGAAGTTACGTTAAAAAGATAGATATCAAGTTTATGGATTTTTCAGGTAAACATGTACTGGTTCTTGGTCTGGGTGAAACCGGACTGGCGATGGCACTATGGCTGTTGCGCGCCGGTGCACGCCTGCGTGTTGCCGATACACGTGAAGCACCAGGCAGATTGCCGCAATTGCAGGCACTGTCAGATCAGGTGGAATTTATTGGCGCTGCTTTCAGCCCAGCCTTGTTGGATAATGTTGAGTTGATTGCAGTCAGCCCTGGCTTGTCACCTCTGCGTGAATTGCAGGAATTGTTGCCCGTAGCTGCGGAAAAAAATATCCCGGTCTGGGGTGAAATAGAATTATTTGCCCAGGCCTTGCAGGTATTGAAAACTGAGCGCGAATACCAGCCCAAAGTCATCGCCATTACTGGCACCAATGGCAAGACCACGGTCACCAGCCTGGTTGGTTTGCTGGTAGAGCGCGCCGGTTTGACAGTCAAGGTCGCCGGCAATATCAGCCCGGCTGTGCTTGATGTGCTGCGTGAATGTCTGGAACAAGACAGCCTGCCGCAAGTCTGGGTGCTGGAGTTGTCCAGCTTCCAGTTGCATACCACGCATAGCCTGCAAGCTGATGTGGCAACAGTGTTGAATATCACTCAGGATCATCTCGACTGGCATGGCAGCCTGCAAGCTTACTGTGCTGACAAGGCAAAGATTTTTGGCGAACAGACTTTGCAAGTCCTGAACCGTGATGATGCCCTCGTCATGTCCATGGCAAAGGCGCTTGGCAATGCCGTCAGCTTTGGTGTTGATGCACCTAAGCATCTGGCTGACCTGGGTTTGCTGAATGAACATGGCATGGGCTGGCTGGCAGTAGCAAATCCCGCAGAAGATGCTCCTGTCGTAACGAATAGCCGTCGCAAGAAAAAAGAAGTCGAAGAAATGCCGGTCATCGTCAGCCGTCTGATGCCTACCGATGCTTTGCAAATCCGTGGTCAGCATAACGCCGCAAATGCCCTGGCTGCCCTGGCATTGTGCCGCGGCATAGGTTTGTCTTTTGCGCCTTTGCTGCATGGTTTGCGTGATTACAAAGGTGAGCCGCACAGGGTGGAACAGGTTGCCAATATTGCTGGTGTTGATTATATCGACGATAGCAAGGGTACCAATGTAGGTGCAACTGTTGCCGCTTTGAAGGGCCTGGGCCAACAGTCAGACGCATTACACAAGCGAATTATTCTGATCGCAGGTGGCGAAGGCAAGGGGCAGGATTTTTCTCCTCTGGCTGATCCGGTGGAACGTTATACCAAGGCTGTCTTCCTCATCGGCAAAGCCAAAGAGGAATTGCAGCAGGCACTGACTATTACCGGTGTACCGCTGCATGATGTAGCGACACTGGAAATTGCTGTGCAGGCCGCTGCGGAAATGGCTGCTGATGGCGACATCGTTTTGCTGTCACCAGCTTGCGCCAGCCTCGACATGTTCCGCAATTATGCCCACCGCGCTGAAGTGTTTGTTGATGCCGTGCGCGAAGTTGCATTGGCAAAAGGGGAGATTTGCTGATGCGTCAGCTCCTGCTCCCATTGCAGAGATGGTCTCCATTTGGCAAGCCGCCAGTGGATACCAATCTGGTCAGCCGGTCCAAGATGATGGACTATGACCAGCCTCTGGTATGGGTGACGGTGATACTGATGCTGTTTGGCATGGTCATGGTGTATTCGGCTTCTATCTCTTTGCCGGATTCACCAAAGTATGCCAATTACAAGAATTCGCATTTCCTCATGCGTCAGGCCATGTTTGTCGGCATATCCCTGATTGCGGGGGCACTGGTGTTCCGCATCCCGATTGCGACCTGGCAAAAATATGCGCCTTATTTATTTGTGGCGACCCTGGTGTTGCTGGTGGCTGTGTTGATACCTGGCCTCGGTAAAGGCGTGAATGGTGCCAAGCGCTGGTTGTCATTTAAAGTCATCAATTTGCAGCCATCAGAATTGATGAAGTTGTTCATGGTCTTGTATGCCGCTGACTATACCGTACGCAAGCAGGAATACATGCACAAACTGACCAAGGGTTTCGTACCGATGCTGGCAGCAGTTGGCATCGTTGGTTTGTTGCTTTTGCTGGAGCCTGATCTGGGTGCTTTTGGTGTCATCGTTTGTATTGCCATGGGTATTTTGTTTTTGGGCGGTATTAACGGCGTCTGGTTTGGCGGGATTGCGGCGACGCTGGTCGGTATTTTTACTGCAGTTATTTTGGCATCGCCCTGGAGGCGTGAACGTATTTTTGCCTATCTCAGTCCGTTCGAAGAAGATCATGCGCTGGGCAAGGCTTATCAACTGACACATTCACTGATTGCCTTTGGCCGTGGTGAATTATTTGGCGTAGGTCTGGGTGCCAGCGTACAAAAACTGCATTACCTGCCAGAAGCACACACAGATTTTTTATTGGCTGTCATCGGAGAAGAGCTGGGCTTCGTTGGTGTCATGGTGGTCGTGCTTTTATTTTACTGGTTGTTGAAACGTGCTTTCGAAATTGGCCGACAAGCGATAGCGCTGGATCAAACCTTTGCTGGTTTACTGGCCAAGGGCATAGGTATCTGGATAGGTGTGCAGGCGTTTATTAATATGGGGGTTAACCTGGGCTTATTGCCTACCAAGGGGTTGACCCTGCCTTTGATGAGTTACGGTGGTTCTGGTGTCATGATTAATTGTGTGGGTTTGGCGATTTTATTGCGTGTTGATTATGAAAACCGCGTCTTGATGCGTGGAGGCCGCGCATGAGCCAGGCCATACAAAAAATGCCAAAAAAATTGCTGATCATGGCAGCGGGCACGGGTGGGCATATCTTCCCCGGCCTGGCGATAGCCGACATCATGCGCGAACGCGGCTGGCAAGTCAGCTGGCTGGGTACGCAAATTGGTATGGAAGGGCAGATCGTCCCCAGGCACAATATCGCCATGGACAATATTGATTTCTCTGGCTTGCGTGGCAAGGGCCTGTCGCATACGGTCAGTGGTGCTTTCAAGCTGGTCAAGAGTTTCTTTAGCTGTTTTAGTATTATCGGTCGTCGCCAGCCAGATGTGGTCCTCGGCATGGGTGGTTATGTGACTGTGCCCGGTGGCGTCATGGCTGCCTTGCGTGGCAAGCCAGTTGTGTTGATGAATGCTGATGCTGCCTTGTTGTTATCGAACAAGGCCTTGCGTCCTTTCGCCAGCAAATTACTGTTTGGCCTGCCATCGGCAACGGTAAATGCCGATAAAAAAACAGAAGTTATTGGCAACCCGATACGCAAAGAAATTTGCGAATTGCCAGCACCAGCAACACGTTATGCAAACCGTACCGGCCCTTTGCGCATCCTGGTAGTTGGCGGTAGCCTGGGTGCCAAGGTATTGAATGACGCAGTACCGCAAGCAGTGGCCTTGTTGCCAGAAGCCCAGCGCCCAATGATTACGCATCAGTCTGGCAAACAACATATAGAAGCCTTGCGTCAGAGTTATGCGCATGCAGGGGTACAGGCTGAAGTGCTGGATTTTATTGACGATATGCCGCGCCGCTATGCCGAGGCTGATCTGGTGATTTGCCGTGCCGGTGCGATTACGGTATCTGAACTGACTGCTGCCGGTGTGGCCAGCATACTCGTGCCTTTTATGGCGTCGAGTACTTCACACCAAAAAGAAAACGCCATATGGATGGCAGGGCAAACAGCCGCCATCCACTTGCCACAAACTGAATTAAGCCCAGCCTTGCTGGCCGATAAATTAAAAGTACTGGACAGAGCGCAATGCCTGGCGATGGCTGAAACAGCCTACGCCCTGGGGCAGCGCGAAGCCAGTGCCAACATCGCCCATATTCTGGAATCATTAGCATGAAACACAAAGTCAAACATATCCATTTTGTAGGCATAGGCGGCTCAGGCATGAGCGGCATCGCCGAAGTCTTGCTGAACCTAGGATACACCATATCCGGTTCAGACCTTGGCAGCAATGCCGCCTCAAAACGCCTGGCGCAACTGGGCGCAAACGTCATGCTGGGTCATGCCGCTGAAAATATCGCAGGTGCAGATGCCGTCGTGACTTCGACCGCTGTAAAAGGCGACAACCCGGAAGTCATCGCCGCCCGTGCCAAACATATTCCCATCGTGCCCCGTGCAATGATGCTGGCAGAACTCATGCGCCTGAAAAGCGGTATCGCGATTGCTGGAACGCATGGCAAGACGACGACGACCAGCCTGGTTGCCAGCGTGTTAGCGCAAGGTGGACTTGACCCGACTTTCGTCATCGGCGGTTTACTCAATAGCGCTGGTGCCAATGCCAAACTGGGCAGCGGCGATTTCATCGTGGCTGAAGCCGATGAATCAGATGCTTCTTTCCTGAATCTCTTACCAGTGATTGAAGTCATCACCAATATCGATGCTGACCATATGGAAACCTATGGCCATGACTTCGCCCGTTTGAAACAGGCTTTCATCGAATTTACTCAGCGTCTTCCGTTCTATGGTGTGGCAGTCTTGTGCCTGGATGATGCGAATGTGCGTGAAATCATGCCTTTCGTGTCCAAGCCCATCGTCACTTATGGCTTTCATGCGGATGCCGATGTACGCGCAGTTGATGCCACAGCCGCCAATGGCAAGATGCATTTCACGGTAGTGCAAGATGGCTATGAGAACATGCAGGTCAGCCTGAACCAGCCTGGCATGCACAATGTACAAAACGCCTGCGCCGCGATAGCGATTGCGCGTGAAGTCGGCGTCAGTGATGAGGCAACGCAAAAAGCCCTGAGCGAATTCAACGGTGTAGGCCGTCGCTTCACACGTTATGGTGAAATTGCCCTTGCAAACGGTGGCACTTTTGCCCTGGTTGATGACTACGGTCATCATCCTGTGGAAATGGCGGCAACTCTGGCTGCAGCACGTGGTGCTTATCCGGGGCGCAGACTGGTGCTGGCTTTCCAGCCGCACCGCTATACCCGCACCCGCGATCTGTTTGAAGATTTCGTTCGTGTGATTTCTGATGCAGATGCCGTGGTACTGGCAGAAGTCTATGCCGCAGGTGAAGCACCGATATTGGCGGCAGATGGTCGTTCCCTGTCCCGCGCCTTGCGCGTCATGGGCAAGGTAGAGCCGGTATTTGTAGAAGATATTCTGGAAATGCCGGACAGCATAGTGCGTATATTGAAAGATGGCGATGTGGTCATCGTCATGGGCGCAGGTTCCATCAATGCAGTGCCGGCAAAACTGGCGCAGTCAGTGTAAATGTAGAAAACAAGTGATCAGATCATCATGAGCGAATTGAATTTGAAATCTCTGGGCAAAGTAGGCGTGCTGTTTGGCGGGCGTTCGGCTGAACGCGAAGTTTCCCTCATGTCCGGTAAGGGTGTTTTGCAAGCCTTGTTGAGCAAGGGCATAGATGCCCATGGCTTTGACACCGCAGAACGCAGTATCGCCGAACTGGCAGCAGAAAAATTTGACCGCGTCTTCATCGCCCTGCATGGTCGTTACGGTGAAGATGGCAGTCTGCAAGGTGTGCTGGAGCAATTGAATATTCCTTACACCGGCAGCGGCGTGATGGCATCGGCGATCGCCATGGACAAGATTTTTACCAAGCGCATCTGGCAAACCTATGGTCTGAGCACACCGGCTTATGCCGTTCTGACCGGCCAGACTGAATTGCGCCGCGTGCCGGATGAACTGGGTTTGCCACTCATCATCAAGCCGCCACATGAAGGTTCTACCATAGGTATTACCAAGGTCGTCGGTTATTCCGACATGCAGGAAGCTTATGCTCTGGCTGCCCAGTTTGATGAAGTCGTGCTGGCAGAAGAATTTGTCGAAGGTCGTGAATTGACGGTGGCGATACTTGGTAAGGGTGAGCAGGCATATGCCTTGCCGATTACTGAGATCGTCGCACCCGATGGCAATTACGATTACCAGAACAAGTATTTTACTGACGATACGAAGTACATTTGCCCTGCAGTGCTGGACCAGGATTTGACTGACAGCATCCGCAAGATGGCAGTTGATGCCTATCGTGCACTGGATTGCGAAGGCTGGGCCAGGGTTGATGTCTTGTTGCGCAAGTCAGATAACGAACCGTTTTTAATTGAGATTAATACTTCGCCAGGCATGACGGGACATTCACTGGTGCCGATGGCTGCCAAGGCAGTCGGTATCAGTTATGAAGATTTGTGCGTGGAAATTTTGAAAATGGCGAGTTTGAAAATCAAGTCGCAAGCAAAGAAATAAGCAGGATAATAAATGTGGCATGACAGCAAGCTGATGAACAATACCGCGAATGCCCTGTTTGGGCTGGTGCTGTTCATCCTGGTGCTGTCCGGTGTGTGGTGGGTAATACAAAGGCCGTTTTTTACCCTGAAAGTAATACGGGTGGAAGCCAGCAATGCAACTAATAGTGCTGGCTTGCAGCATGTCAATCCACTGACGATCAGGAACACGGCACTACCCAAGATCAGGGGTAATTTTTTTACCGCAAATCTGGACAGTGTGCGGGCCGCATTTGAAACCGTGCCCTGGGTACGTAAAGCCAGTGTGCAAAGAGAATGGCCCAACAAGCTCATCGTCACGCTGGAAGAACATGTGGCGCTGGGAACCTGGGGCGAAGATGGACAATTGATTTCTGCCAAGGGCGATGTATTTACCGCGAATCTGGCAGAAGCTGAAGATGATGCAGACCTGGTGGCACTGAGTGGACCAGAGGGTAGTGAAAAAGAAGTATTGGCGCAGTATCTGGAATTTAAAAACTGGTTTACCAAAATTAATCTGGCACCGGATTCAGTGAATTATTCCAGCCGCTATGCCTGGAGTCTGAAATTGAATAACGGCATGCAGGTGCAGTTGGGCAGGGTACAGGATGCAACAACGCTCAAGAGCAGGGTGGATAAATTGATGACAGTTTATCCGCAACTGCTGGCCAGTTTGCAAGACAGTATTGAAAGTGTGGACATGCGTTATCCGAATGGCCTGGCGCTCAAATCGAGCCACAGTAATATCGGATCGAAAAAGCAAACAAAAGCAAGTGGAAAGACATGACAAAAGACGCTAAAAATCTGATCGTTGGTCTCGATATCGGCACCTCAAAAATTGTGGCGGTCGTGGCAGAAGTCATGCCTGACGGCAGGCATGAAGTCATCGGCCTGGGCCAGCACGAATCCAAGGGGCTGAAAAAAGGTGTCGTCGTCAATATCGAGGCGACCGTCGAATCCATACAGCGCGCTTTGGAAGAAGCCGAGTTGATGGCTGACTGCAAGATACGCAATGTGTACACAGGTATTGCCGGCAGCCATATCCGCAGCTTTAATTCCAGTGGCATGGTGGCGATCAAGGATAAAGAAGTCACCGCAGCTGACGTTTCGCGTGTGATAGAAACTGCCAAGGCCGTCAATATTCCGACTGACCAGCAATTGCTGCACACCTTGCCGCAAGAATTTATCGTCGATAGTCAGGATGATGTGCGCGAACCGATAGGCATGAGCGGCATACGTCTCGAAGTCAAAGTGCATATCGTCACAGGTGCTGTGTCTGCTGTTCAGAACATCGTCAAGTGTGTGCGCCGTTGTGGTCTGGAAGTATCTGACCTGATCCTGCAACCGATGGCATCGGCTGAAGCAGTGCTGACCAAGGATGAAAAAGAACTGGGCGTGGTACTCATTGATATCGGTGGTGGCACGACTGACGTGGCAGTATTTAGCGAAGGCGCGATACGCCATACCGCAGTGATACCGATCGCCGGTGACCAGATCACCAATGATATCGCGATGGCCTTGCGCACACCGACCTCGGAAGCAGAAGAAATCAAGGTGCGTTTTGGTGTCGCCAAGCAGGTATTGGCTGACCCGTCCGACACGCTGGAAGTGCCTGGTCTGGGTGATCGTGGCCCGCGTTCCTTGTCACGTCAGGCTTTGGCTGCAGTGATAGAGCCGCGTGTAGAAGAATTGTTTGCGCTGGTGCACCAGGTGGTGCGTGAATCTGGCTACGAAGATGTGCTGTCGTCCGGCATCGTTTTGACCGGTGGTTCTGCTGCCATGCCGGGCATGGTCGAGATGGCAGAAGACATCTTTTTGAAGCCGACCAGATTAGGCATGCCTGCGTACAGCGGGCAGTTGGCAGATGTCGTGCGCAGCCTGCGTTATGCCACAGTTTTGGGGTTGTTGTTGGAAGCGAAGAAGCAGTATTTGCGCGGTCATCTGGTCACTCGGCAAGAAGGTTCAGCCAAAGCGGTCTGGCAACGCATGAAAGAGTGGTTTTTAGGGAATTTTTAGCTTGTATTTTGTATCTAATTTAGTGTAGTCATTTTATAATAGTTCGATATACAGTTATTAGTCGCTAGTCGTCACATTCCGGTGATGCCTAGCGACTGATAACTGCCTACCTGGAGGAGTCATGATGGAGTTCGATATGGTTGATAACGCCACACAAGGCACCGTAATCAAGGTTGTCGGCGTAGGTGGCGCAGGCGGCAATGCGGTTCAGCACATGATCAACAAAGGCGTGTCCGGCGTTGAGTTCATAGCAGCAAACACAGATGCACAAGCACTGTTGCAGTCTAAAGCAAATAATGTGATACAGATCGGCGAAACTGGTCTGGGCGCTGGCATGAAACCGGAAGTCGGCCGCAAGCTGGCGGAAGATTCCCGTGCCCGCATCGAAGACGCATTACGAGGCGCGCACATGGTATTTATCGCTGCTGGTATGGGTGGTGGTACAGGTACAGGTGCTGCTCCCGTAGTTGCGCAAGTCGCGAAAGAATTGGGTGCACTGACCGTAGCTGTGGTTTCCAAACCATTTTCCTACGAAGGTCAGAAATGCATGGACATCGCCGACGAAGGCCTGGAAGCCTTGTCTCAGCATGTCGATTCCCTCATCATCATTCTCAACGAAAAACTCGAAGAGATTTATGAAGACGACAGCATGATCGAATGGCTGCAACATGCAGATGATGTCCTGAACAATGCCGTCGCCGGTATTGCCGAGATCATCAATGTGCCTGGTCATATCAACGTCGACTTCAATGACGTGAAAACCATCATGGGCGAACAAGGCAAGGCCATGATGGGTACGGCAACCGCTTCCGGCGTTGACCGCGCACGCATCGCCGCTGAACAGGCAGTTGCATCACCACTGCTGGACGGTATCGATTTGTCTGGTGCTCGTGGCGTGTTGGTGAATGTCACAGCCAGCCGTGGTCTCAAAGGTAAAGAGATCAAGGAAGTCATGTCTACCGTGCGCGCTTTTGCTGCACCAGATGCATCGATCGCACAAGGTATTGCTTACGACGACAACATGGGTGACGATATCCGTGTAACGGTAGTCGCAACTGGCCTTGGCCGTGGCAAGAAAAATATCCAGCTGGTGCAAACACCTATGCTGCGTACCGGTACTCACAATGAGACCGTGATGGCCAGCCCGGTCATGACATCTGCCACCATCAGCACGGGTTCTGCAACAGGTTACGCAGGCTTTGATGGCCTGAGCAAACCTGCAGTATGGCGTCGTGAATCTGCGTCAGAAACAGTACGTGCCCTGGAAAAAAATGGCATGGAAACTTACGATATCCCAGCTTTCCTGCGCAAACAGGCTGACTGATTTATCTGGTTTTTCTGCAAAACGCCAGCTTCGGAAGAGGCTGGCGTTTTTATTTGGTAGATCGAAAAGCCAGACCGACAAGCTCACCACAGAGGCACAGAGGGAGGAAAGTCTGCTTGCAAGCAGACTTCGTTCCGCAGGCGCGCGGCATGCCGCACGAATTCCCTGCTACACCACAGAGAAAGACAAGAGGAAAGCGTTATATTTTCGATTGCTTTCGGTAGGTAGTGCATCGTAACTCTTTCATAAAACTAGTCAGTTAATAGTTACTGGACAATGCAAAAGAGTTTTTGAATTCTCCTGTTTTTCCTCTGTGTCTCTGTGCCTCTGTGTTGAGAGGTCTTAAGCCTTTCTCTTTTAACCTCTGCAAGAAAATCCTAGCTCAGGCATACTTGCGTCCTTCACTGTCGGTGTTGATATGGCTCAAACTTCCTGCTTTTCGCGGAGTCGGCATACAGCAAGGCAATGAATATCCGAATACTTATCTAGGGAGCATAAAATGACAATCAAGATTGGCGATACCCTGCCTGAAGGCAGCCTGGCAGAATTTATTGAAGTGGAATCAGAAGGATGTTCACTCGGACCAAATACCTTTAAAGTCGCAGACCTGACCAAAGGTAAAACCATTGCGATTTTTGGCCTGCCTGGCGCGTACACGCCAACTTGCTCAGCCAAGCATGTGCCTGGCTATGTTGCACTGGCAGCAGATTTGAAAGCCAAGGGCGTTGATGAAATCTGGTGTATCTCCGTCAATGACGCTTTCGTCATGGGCGCATGGGGCCGCGATCAAAAATCCACAGGCATCGTGCGCATGATGGCTGACGGCAATGCAGATTTCAGCAAAGCGTTGGGCCTGGATGCAGATTTCAGCAAATTCGGCATGGGCACACGTTCCCAGCGTTATTCTCTGTTGGCTGTTGACGGTGTCGTCAAGCAATTGAATATTGAAGAAGGCGGCAAATTTGAAGTGTCTAACGCAGAAACTCTGTTGGCACAATTGGGCTAATCAGATATTCTGACCGGCATTAAAAATGGCGCGCAGTTTTTAACTGAGCGCCATTTTTTTTAACTATGCGATATTTTTATTCAAGCGACTTGCTCATGATGTGCGACTGCACGCCATAACCCTGGGCAGTATAAAAATCCATGGCATTGCGGTTGAAGTCGAATACTTCCAGCCTGACCTCCACTGCGTCATGCTCACGCGCCCAGTTCGTCGCGCCGTCCATCAATAATTTCCCTATTCCCCGCTTTTGATGCGCATCAGATACCACGATCGTGCCTATGCGGCAGATACGACGACGGTACAAGAAGGGAATAGTCGTGTTTTCATTCCAGCTCATGGTGATGAAGCCCAAAACCTGCTCTCCATCGCAGGCCAATAAGACACAACCGGCAGGGTTTTCAAAAGTGCCGTGCCAGAACTGGCGATCAAGTTCGCGATTTGTTTTTTGTACGAAAACCCTGGGGGCAGCAGCGTGGTGTTGGGCATTGATCTGATCACTGAGATCGCACATGGCATCCAGATCACTGGTCTTTGCGTGGCGAATTTGAATTGTTGTTTTTGTATTCATTTTTAAAATATGAAACGGCTAATTTTCCTCATGCCTGCATGGGAAATTGCCTGAAACGCTATAATAGCGCGATGTTAAAGCAAAGAACCATCAAACAAGTCGTGAAAACCGTTGGTGTCGGTCTGCATTCCGGTACCAAGGTTGAACTCGTCATGCGCCCGGCACCAGTCGATACCGGCATTATTTTCACGCGCACAGATTTGAATCCACCCGTGGTATTACCCGCCCAGGCTTTGGCCGTGGGAGATACCCGCATGGCTTCGACCTTGTCGAATGAGCATGGCAAGGTGTCAACGGTGGAACATTTGCTGTCTGCCTGCGCTGGCCTGGGTATTGATAATCTGTACATCGATGTCAGCGCAGAAGAAATCCCCATCATGGATGGTTCGGCTTCATCTTTTGTCTATTTATTGCAGCAGGCTGGCATGCAGGAGCAAGACGCAGCCAAGAAATTTATCCGCGTATTAAAGCCAGTAGAAATCCGCGAAGGCACGGGCAAGTCAGAAAAATGGGCCAGGCTGGAGCCTTACAATGGTTTCAAGCTGCATTTCTTTATTGAATTTAATCACCCGGCAGTCGATGGCACTGTGCAAACGGCAGTTGTTGATTTTGCCAGCGCCACTTTTGTGCAGGATGTTGCCAGGGCCCGCACTTTCGGTTTCATGCAGGATGTGGAGATGCTCAGGGGCATAGGTTTGGCACGTGGCGGTTCGATGGAAAACGCCATCGTCATGGATGAATACCGCATCCTTAATTCAGATGGCCTGCGCTTTGATGATGAATTTGTTCGTCACAAGATACTGGATGCGATTGGCGATTTATACCTGATCGGCCATCCTTTCCTCGCCAGTTATACTGCCCATAAGTCTGGTCATGGCTTGAACAATCAATTGCTGCGCGCCTTGCTCGCACAGCCAGATGCGTATGAAATCGTCAGCTTTGACGATCTGGGCACGGCACCACCGACTTATGCCACGCAAGTAGACAGGGAGTGGGCGCTCGCTTAAGGTGCAGGCTGATGTCTGATCAAATCAGCTGCCAGAGCGGTGGCGCTCTATCAAGCGCCCCAGCGCTGCGCGCAAATCTGCATTCTGTGGGGTGTCTTCCAGCGCATGTTCCAGCTGCCCAAAAGCCTGCAATGCCTTGCCCGAAAATGCTATTTGCTTAACAGCAACAGGTTTCTCGACGACGCGCCTGACTTGTACTTTAATCCGGATTGCGTTAATCTGCCATCCCCGTTCTTGCAAAAATGCTTGCAGTTTCGGACATTGCTGTTTCAATTTGGTCGCCAGTGCGGCATTCGGCGCAGAAAGCGTCAACTGTCCCTCCGTTACTTGCATGACCTCGCAAGAGGCAAATATCGGCGGCAGTATGAGTCCACAGTCTTTTTGCAGCTTCAGATTGCGCTGCACTGTGGGTAGCAGTTGGGAGATTCTCTCATTACTGCTCAAAAAGTCACCGGCTTCGCTGGCTCCAGGCACTTTGCGACCGCGTTTAATGTTAATCGGATAGGTAGGGCGTGAGAATGTTGACATGCGCAATACCTTACCACAAACAGGACAGGGCAGCTCTCACAAGGAGCTATAGCTCATCCCTCGTTTTCAGAGGAGCATATTGATGCAAATCATTTTGATGCACTCCCGCTTTACCCAGGCAAAGTCAGTGACTTTGTCTTCCCGTCATGTAATTCTTGCCTTATTTGCATTTCTGCTTGTTACCACTTTTTGTGCTGCATTGATGGCTGCCCTGACACTCAAGCTGGCCAGTGCCGATTTGCCAGTCTTGCGCGATCTGGTACCAGTGGCAGCAACCAATGATACTGGCAATAAAGACAAGTTCATGAAAGAAAACCTCGCTGCCATGGCTGCCAAGCTGGGGGAAATGCAGGCACAACTGATACGCCTTGATGCGCTTGGTGAGCGGGTGCAGGGCCTGGCAGGCGTCAAGCCGGAAGAATTCAATTTCAAGGAACTGCCAGGCCGCGGTGGCCCTGAAGTATCAACCCAACCAGCCCAGGAATTGAACCTGGCCGAGTTCCAGGCAGCACTGGCTGCCATGTCAGTAGATATAGAACACCGCTCCGATTATATGAATGTGGTGGAAACCAAGCTCATGGGCTTCAAGGTACAGTCCAAGCTCTTGCCTACGATACAACCTGTTAATGTTGCTTACAATGCATCTGGCTTTGGCTGGCGACTGGACCCGTTTTCTGGCCGCAGTGCCTTTCATGAAGGCATAGATTTCTCAGGCCCCAGCGGCACCCATATCGTCGCAGCAGCAGGCGGCGTCGTGGTTGCGGCAGAATATCATCCACAATTTGGCAATATGGTGGAAATTGATCACGGTGGCGAAATCATGACCCGCTATGCGCATTCATCCAAAATCCACGTCAAGCTGGGCGATATCGTCAAGCGTGGTCAACACATCGCTGACATAGGTTCCACAGGCCGCTCCACTGGTGCACATTTACACTTTGAAGTACATGTCAAAGGCGTACCACAAAACCCACACAAATTCTTGTCTGCTGGTGCAAATCAAGCCAATCTTGCGACATTGAATCAAAAATAACTTGAGTTTGCAGATTCAGACACCAATTGCCAGTCTGTATCTGCGATTTGTTTGCCTGATTTTGATCAGTCTTTGCCTGTCTCGCTTAAATGGCAGGCAAAAATGCGCAATTACTGGTTAATTGAGTGTCACATGGTAAAATCATAGGTTAGCCTATTGTCGCTGTCAAATTAACCATTTTTCAGCTACTTTTTTAAGAATTTAACTTTCCGTTCATAGCATGTCATTCCTGACCAAGATATTCGGCAGCCGCAATCAGCGGCTTTTGAAGCAATACCAAAAGACGGTGCGTGAGATCAACGCATTGGAACCCAAGCTGGAAGCCTTGTCGGACGAGGCTTTGCAAGCCAAGACTGCGGAGTTCAAAGCACGTGTTGCGAACGGAGAGACACTTGATGCCATCCTCCCCGAAGCTTTCGCGGTCTGCCGCGAGGCCAGCAAACGCGTCCTGAAAATGCGTCACTTTGACGTACAGATGATAGGCGGCATGGTTTTGCATTATGGAAAAATCGCTGAAATGGGCACAGGCGAGGGTAAAACCCTGATGGCGACCCTGCCAATTTACCTGAATGCCTTGTCAGGCAAGGGCGTGCACGTTGTGACCGTCAATGATTACCTGGCGCAGCGCGATGCTG
>Ga0207952_1000487_pt1 | contig 31340 bp, 31 predicted proteins | sample SubbioR12Aug_8Ca_FD_184831 | JGI IMG/M metagenome (GOLD analysis project Ga0207952, IMG submission 184831) | Serpentinite rock and fluid subsurface biosphere microbial communities from McLaughlin Reserve, California, USA - CR12Aug_8Ca (SPAdes) | ecosystem: Environmental > Terrestrial > Deep... | reverse complement strand
ACTCTACTTCGTACAAGTGAACTTTTGAGCATTCACACATTATGTAATTTCTTGATTTTTCCTCTATATTTGCTTATTTGAATAACGTTTAACTATCCGTAACGCTCATTTTTTTGTGAAATGAAGGTATCGTTTTTAGTTTTAGTTATTTCTTCAATTATGATCTTAGGTTCATACGCTATTCCAACTGCACTGGCTCAAGTTCAAGCAGGCGGTGTTGAACTTCCAGGTGATCCAACATGGTTTGCAGGAGAGGGTCTCAAAAAAGGTGATTTCTTTTCATATTCATTATGCCATGTAAATTATCGTGAATGTGTTCCTTTTGAAATGGATTTGTGGATTAAAGGTGATGTAAAAACTGGAAGTGAAGACAAATGGCTTGTTGATGTTGTAGTTTATGATGGAAATAAAATAATTAAAGGAAATATGGAAATTGGAAAACTAGCTCCTGAACCATCAGGAGGCACTGATAATCTTTTGGTGTATAGAAGTGCATTCAAATCATCCATTGTGTGGTTATCTGCTTTTGCAAATGGATATGATACAAACGGTGACAAAGGACCAAAAAAATTCTCTGCTAAATCTTGGGGAAAAATTGGAAATATTGGTGGTGAACAAATAATCCCACTTGCTATCGAAAAAGTAACTGTAAGAGCTGGAACATTTGATACTGTTGATATATCTTGGAAGACAGGTGGTGTTAGAAGTCATGTTTGGGTAGTTGATGATTTTCCATTTCCAGTCAAAGCTCATACATATACTCATGTTTCCTCTGGAATCCCGCCAACTGAATACGATTTTGAATTACTAGAGTACAAACAAAATGTTGTTAATGATCCATTTGCAAAAATTAATTCTACAGAAAATACTTCTGATGTTAAAGGGTGTCCAAACACTGATGCTCTAAATAAATCCGTAAAGAAACCAACCAAAAATTTTGAATACCAAATTCATGCTTACTATAGTCCAGACTTCCCAGTTGAGGGGTGTCCAATGAAATGGCAGATAAACTTCCTTAGTAAATTCCACGATACTGAATTTTTGAATCAAGTTCAGTTTGATCTTATGGTTGTAGATGACAAATTCACTTTACCACCATTACGTTCTGTAGCACAAGATCAGGGATATGATTACCTGTATTCCCCATCTGGTCAAGCAACTATTGACATGACTGTTAACCATAAACCCGGTATTGCTCATTTTGTTGTTTACGTGTATGGACTGTCTCCACAGGGAATAGTCCCATCAAACCCAATTGATTATCTTGTAATTGATCTTCCAATATCTGCAAAGACTGGTGGTTCAACTACCTCAAACATTCCATCTTGGATTAAAAACAATGCAGGATGGTGGGCTGATGGCTCAATTGATGATAATTCCTTTGTTCAAGGAATTCAGTTTTTGATCAAAGAGAATATAATTAAAATTCCACCAACATCACAAGGTACTAGTTCTACTGCTAAACAAATTCCATCTTGGATTAAAAACAATGCAGGATGGTGGGCTGATGGCTCAATTGACGATAAATCCTTTATCGAAGGACTCCAGTTTTTGATAAAAGAAGGAATCATGAAAGTTCCTCGAGCTGCTTCCACCTCTAGTTCAAGTAGCTCTGGCCCTGCATCATGGCTTGATTGAAAATACTTTTTTCACGTACATTCAAATTGTTTGATTTTAAAGTTGATTAAATGACAGGTTTATTCAGTTATCCAAAACGACGTCTAAAAAAATTAGTTAAAGATGGAGATTATTCAGAGGCACTTGAATTTGGAAAGAGTTTGGAGGAAAAATTTTCAAATGATCCTGATTATATGTTTATGATGGGAAGCATCTATTTTATTTTAGAGGACGCAAAAAGAGCGATCCCATATTTTGAAAAGGCAGCTAAGATGGAACCTAATGACGTTGAGACTTTAACTCTAAAAACGAATGTTCATCTTGCATTACAGCAAAAAGATGAGGCAATTGACTGTTGCAAAAGAATCATAAAATTAGAACCAGACAATTACGAAGCATATGGTCTGCTTGAAAAACTAGAATCTCTTTAAAACATTTAACCTGTTTTATTTTTCATCTCATATGCATTTTCTAATAACCAATCACAAAACTTTGTAACGTTTTGATCAAACTCCGTCCAGATGTGAACTGAATGAGGCAAAATATCAATCTTCCAGTTATCTGTAAACACTCTTACTCCTTCTTTGTTATCATACATGTAAGCGTCTTCCACTTTGATATCACCTAAAACTTCCTTTGCCTTTTCTTTAATTAATTCGCGATTAATTGGAAATCTCTTTTTATCATAATCTACAATCAAGCTAAGATCTCTTTTTCCATACATCTCAAATTCTTCTATTCTTCCTTCTTTTGGAAAATTAACAACTAGTTTGATGTTGTATTTTTTACCAACTTCCTTGCCAATCTCTACTATTCTTGCATATGCCATGCCTGGATTTTTCTTTAACATGAAGCGAATTTGTGGTAGATTGGATTTTAACTGTTCTTGAAGATCTGTTACTATCTCTGTGAATAACATGATATTATTAATTTGAAACCTGTTATATTCATTAATCTTCTGACCTGATTAGTTTTTTTAGATGTAAAAATAATTGTCATTATGGCGATGCCAATGGATTACAACGGTGTACGAATTGATGATGGCTCAGAAAGAACAGACAATGTTAATGACTATAAAATAACTTGCATGGATTTTATCAAAGAAATATCTCATGATTATGAAGCATGGGTCGATTATTACAAACTTCCCGAAGATGAAGACAAAATTAGACGAAATGGAATTCGCTTAACTATAGAAAGAACAAATGATTGGATTGCTAAAGTTGCACAAACAATCAAAGCAGTTGATGTTGTTATGAATGATGGAATCCAAAAGATGGCAGAATCTACAGCAGGAAAGCCACTTGAATTTGGTGTATTTGTAAATGGCAAATCAAGTTATACAATGGCAAAACCTGGAATTATAGATGTAAATGTAAAATCGAGTGGTAGACAGGGAAGAAAAACAAAATTAGGATTTCATTTTAAAGATGATCGATTTAGAATTGAATCTACATGTGGTGCATTTCTAGATGAAACTGATTTGCCAACAAAAGAATTTGATTTAATGGATATTCATCTAAAACTGCATGCAGAAAATGCAAAGCAACGTGATGTCATATCTTTTACTGTTACTGTTAGTGAAATGGAAAATGATGTAGAGTTTGAACGAAGAGGACTAACCACTATTGTTCATATAGTGTAATCTCTATTGCAACTCTTTTTTCTTCAGCTCTTTTTTCACCTGGATATTTTAACTGAGAAATCTTTTGCTCAAGTTTTTCATCATCAACTATCTTTGCTTTACCTGTATATCTTGAATTATCATACTCTATGATTACATCCGGATTTGCCATGGCATTTTTGAACCAGTCTCCATCTGGCCTATGTCTTGAAAAATAGATTTTTTCATTATACTTTACAGCACGAAGCATAACTGAATGTATTCTGCCTGTCTTTCTTCCTTTTGTGCTTAATACCGCACGAAATACCTGGCTCATTTCCATGAGGCAATATTTCTGTCAAGTAATTTAACCTCATTGCTAGAAAATTATGATATTTGGTATGATAAGCAAATCTGAATACAGTAACTCATGTCAGTTAAACTCGAAGATATGCCTGAAAATACAGCCACAGCAGATGACTTTGTCGGAAAAAAAGTCATAGACAGAGAAGGAATCTCTTACGGCAAAGTAAAACATATTCACATTAATCAAAAAACCCTAATCGTTTCAGGAGTTACCATTCATCAGGGATTTAACAAAGACTATTTTCTTGGCGCTGATTACATTGACAAATTCACAGAGGAAACTTTGCTGCTTGGCAGACCTCCAATAAGAACTGGAATCCCTGTAGTTGACATTGACGGTCATAAAATAGGCAAAGTAAAACGATTACACAAAAACCCTGATACTCATGAACTAGAGTCTATTGAAATTGGAGATGGCATATTACATTCAAAAATAATCTCTAAATCTGAAATTTGGGGAATTGGCGAAAAACTTATTCTTAAAGTAACAAAAGAAGGATACAAAAAATTAGAATAATTTATTTTAAGAATTCTTAGTTTATGGTTTTTTATTGCAATTAAGACAAATAGGAATTCCTTTATCTAATGTAATCTCAACATTTGATGTGTGACACTTTTGACAGAGCCCTTTCATGTTGTGACTGACTAAAATGACCTTTAAATTTTTTGTGAGATTATTAACGCTTAACAATTTATAATTGACATAACCGATCAAAGTATGTACTCAGTAGAAACTAGATCTCTTTCAAAAACTTTTGGTGCTGTAAAAGCTGTAAATGATATCTCTTTTGCAGTTGAATCAGGTGAGATATTTGGATTTCTTGGTCCTAATGGTGCAGGTAAAAGTACAACAATTATGATACTTACCACATTACTCAAACCAACATCTGGACAAGCTCTTGTTTCTGGGTTTGATGTGGTGACACATGCAAAACAAGTTCGTCAAAGTATAGGGTATGTACAACAAGAATCTACTGTTGATGAATATCTGTCAGGAAGAGAAAATCTGTTATTGCAAGCCAGACTCAATCACATCCCAAAAGATCAGATCAATAAAAGAATCGATGAAATTTTGGAATTAATTGAATTAACTGATAAACAAAATGATTCTGTAGTTACTTATTCTGGTGGTATGAGAAAGAGATTGGATATTGCAGGTGGATTACTACATCATCCCAAAGTGTTATTTTTAGACGAGCCAACGGTGGGCTTGGATATTCAAACACGTAGAAAAATTTGGGAATACATAAAAAAAATACACAAAGAATTTGAGATGACTATTTTTCTTACAACCCATTACATGGAAGAAGCCGATCAGCTATGTGATAGAATTGGAATTATTGATCACGGGCAGATTCAAATCATTGACACTCCAGAAAATATGAAAAATGCAATGGGCAATGAAGTAATATCTTTAAAATTTGAAAGTAAAAATCCTGATGATTTTTTAACACACCTGCATAAAATTGAATATATCAAAAAGATAAACAAAGACAATGACAAGTTAACAATTTTTACATCAAATGGAACACAAGTAATTCCAGAAATTTTTAAAATCTCTTCTTTACTTGAAATTAAAATTATTTCAATCTCTTTGACTCAGCCAACTTTGGATGATGTCTTTATCTCTTACACCGGTCGGGAAATGAGAGATGATGATGTAGGATTTAATCGAAAACGAGAACATGCAAAGATGAAGAGGTTACGTGCATGAATTCTTTGATGTATGATACCTATACTGTATTTTGGAGAGAGCTCAAAAGATACAAAAAATCTCGCAGCGGAGTTTTGATTCGATTAATTCAACCTGCGATTTGGATTATTGTAATTGGTAATACTTTTTCTGGAACTCAGCCATTGATCCAATCTGTTGGATTTGATGGAGAATACATTGAATTTATGGCACCAGGTGTAATTGTGCTAACTGCAATTTTTACTAGTATTTTTGGCGGAGTCAACACTTTGTGGGATAGACGGTATGGGTTTATGAACAAGGCATTGACATCTCCCATTTCACGTTCCTCTATTGCTTTGGGAAAAATGTCTGCCATCTCTTTAATTTCTGCAATGCAATCTAGTCTTATTATCGGAATTGCTTTGGCAATTGGTGTAAGTTTTCCTAATCTGTTTATGATTGCACCAATTATGGCAATTGTGATATTATTTTCTCTAGGATTTTCTGGAATTTCTGTAATAGTCGCTGCAACTGCAAAGTCTCAGGAGACTTTTTGGGGAGTGATTAATTTTCTTGGAATGCCTCTATTCATGTTGAGTCCAGCCCTATTCCCTCTTGAATTACTGCCTGATTGGTTGGCAACTATAGCAAAATTCAATCCTGTAACATATACCGTTTTGCTTGTTAGAGAGATGATGACAGGCGTTTCTGAAGGAGGAATTTCTGCATTCTTAAGTATTGGAGTAATTGCTGTGTTTGTTTTAGTGATGATTGGTTTGGCAAGTTATGTCTTTACAAGAGAAGTAAACAAACCATTTTAGCATAATTTAATCATATAAAAATAAACATATGATTTCTATATAGTCCATGGAGTGATATTGTTTTTTCGTAATCTATTATTGTCATTGCTAAATAAATTACGAAATATGATACTTCAATGATAACAAAGAAAACATCATTGCTTATGATCGCAACTATAGTTGCTATTATGGCACCACTAAGTGCAAATGCCGCAACAGCCCCCGATGTTCCTAGTTCTGATAAGACATACAATCTTAATGGAGCAGGTGCAACATTTCCATTTCCTTTGATTGATTTATGGAGAGTTGAATATCACAATGATTTTGACAACGTGAACCTAAACTATCAGTCAATTGGTAGTGGAGGTGGAGTAAAACAACACATTGAGAAGACTGTGAATTTTGCAGCATCTGATGCACCATTGACTTCTAGTGAAAGAGAATTAGCTCCAAAAACGCTCCATATACCTGAAACTATTGGTGGAGTTACAGTGGTATACAATATTCCTGAAATACCAAATAGCGGATTGAAATTAACTGGAAAGATAATTTCAGATATCTTTATGGGAAAGATTACTAAATGGAATGATCCTGCCATTAAAGATATTAATCCTGAACTTAATCTTCCTGGAAAAGAAATTTTGGTTGCACACCGTTCAGATGGATCTGGAACAACATTTGTGTTTACTGACTATCTCTCAAAAATTGATCCTGATGGTTGGGATAAACAAGTTGGAAAAGGAAAATCTGTTCCTTGGCCAACAGGTTTAGCTGCTGCAGGAAATGAAGGAGTTTCAGGAATAGTAAAATCCACAAAGTATTCTATAGGTTATGTTGAATTAGCATATGCATTCCAAACTGGAATGTCTTTTGCACACATTCAAAACGGTGACAAAACTAATTTCGTTGAACCAACTATAGATACTATTAGTAATGCCGCAGCTGGAATAATATCTAAACTTCCAGCAGCAGAAGCAGATTGGTCTGCAGTATCTATTGTGAATGCACCTGGACCTAACTCATATCCTATTGCAAGTTTCTCATATCTTCTTGTATATGAAGATCTAGCAAAAGTGACAAAGAGTAAAGATGAAGCAAAAGCCATAATCCACATGATTCATTGGATGATAACTGATGGACAACAATTTTCATCTAGTCTATTATATGCTCCTCTACCTAACCAAGTTATAGATTTGGATAAGAAAGGATTATCACGCGTTACATATGACGGTGAAGTTCTTTGGAATGGAGGTTCTGCAAAACCAAGTTCAAAACTTCCAGACTGGATTCGAAACAATGCAAAGTGGTGGGCAGATGGCTTGATCACAGATGATGACTACATCAAAGGACTACAATATCTTATTTCAGAAGGTATTCTCAAAATCTAATTTTTTCTTTTTCTTTTTTTGTAATTATGTCTTCATGTTTTTATTTTTATAATTATATTTTTAAGATTTAGCATTAACATCTTAAATTTTTTTATTTCTATTTTTGTTCTATATAGTATTACGACAACTATCTATCATTATGTTCTATATGTATAAAATGTTGATCTGGTTTATACTCTCTGATTAATTTACTTCATCAATGAATACAAAAAACGCAATAGCTATGACGACATTAAGTGTGATTGCAATATTTGCAATTACATCAATAACTGTTTCAGCAAATGAAGCATTTGCTGTATCTATAACCAATTATAAAATGGTTGAAGATACATATGCCAAAGTAACATTCACATTTAGAGATGGAGTAGAAGAAACTTATTTTCCAGTCTTTAAAATGACCACATCTTATGTTGCAAACTCTTCCGCTGAATTCCAATTACAAGGAATTGTTGCGGACTATCCACTTCTCAATGAAGCTATGGATCAAGAATATGATTTCAGATTAGCTCCATCTACCACAGAATATAACTATAAAAAATTCATGGTTGATGTTGATTTAATCAAAGGTGGAGTAGTTCAAAAAAATCTTCATTATGTTGATTGTAAAGTGAGTGGCTCCACTACTGATACTGTATTGGATAACGCAGAAGGTTATACAACAACAAAAACTGGATTTGCAATCATTAATGTGATTGACTTTGATTGTATGGGTATAGTCCAGAAAACACATACAAACGAGTATGATAGAAACACGTATTCACAAAACAACCTTGTTGATTATGGGAAAAATTCCCAAAAATTAGCTGAAGACGTTCATTCTTATGCTACATTTTATTTTAATGATGGTGCTGAACGAATAGATTTTCCAGTCTTTAAACTAAATACTGGGTTTGACGAAAAATCAAAGGACCGTCCAAGCTTTACAGTTCAAGGAATTGTGAAACCTCATAAACTGTTAGATAATGCAATTGAAAAAGCAAAAAAAGTTGCAGGTCAGTCATCGTTATACAATGATGACTTTCAAGTCAATGTAGATTTTGCAAATGATTCTAAGACATTTAGAACACTAAAATATTCTGATTGTCGAATAGAGGAATACAAAGTAGATACATTATTTGACAAAGAAGAGGGTTACACTGGAAAAAGCGGGTTTGCAATTGTTGAAGACATAACTGTAACATGTGCTGGATTAACTACAAAAAATTATCCAAGTGAAAATACTGTTCACTCCAATCCTTATATGATGGGTGGAATGACTCAGGCATTTGCTACAATCACATTGGGGAATGGTGAACAGGAAACTATCAATTTTCCATTTTTCAAACAAACATCTTCAACAGATATAAAGAACAGCCAAAAAATCAATCGACTAACTCCTTCGTTCCAATTACAAGGGGTTGTTGGTGATACTCCGATTTTGTATAAAGTCGTAGATCTAATACGAACACGCTCCAATGCAGGTTCAGATTATCAAGGTTTGTTTTCAGTGGATGTGAATATAATGCACAACGGTAAATTAGTCAAAACGTACGACTATGATCAATGTCGTGTATCTAGCTATGATGCAGATACTTCTTTTAATGCTGAAGAAGGATATATGGGTGCAAATGGATTTGCCTTAGTTGGCACTTACAACTTTGAATGCACTGGATATCGTCCATCAAATCCCTCTTTTGAAGCAATGAATGTATCTGAAAAAGCACAGAATCAAAGCACTCTTGATTTAAAAAATACAGATTCATGGCGAGTTGGATTTACTGTAAAACAATAAATCTTCTCCATTCTTTTTATTTTTTTTATTAAACTGTTTGTATTTGTTTTATTCTTTAGAAATGATACTTTGAATGTTCTCATCGATTGCAATTTCTGCAATATCACCAGAATATTCTACAATTCTTCTCAAGTCTTCTAAAACAAATTTAATTACCGTGGAATTTTTTTCAGCATCTTTGATTTTTGCCATTATCTCTTTTTCTTCATTAATCACTTGACTTATGCTCTCTGTAACATTTTCCCCTTTTTGAAAATCATGATTTTGAACCGCGGTAATTGCATCTTCAAAAACTTGTAGGGCTTTTTCAGATAATTTTTTAATTTTAATTATAATTTTTGAATCAATTTCATCTTCAACAAATTTAATTCTCTTTGCAATTAGACTTGCGTGATCTCCTATTCTTTCTATTTTGCTTACTATGGTTCTATATTCAAGACAGTCTGATGGTCGTTTTAATCCCATATCCTCAAGTACACTTTGATTTTCAACTGCCAAGACTAAATTTCGTCGCATGTACAGTCCAAATCTATCTACCTCATCATCCATGTTGATAATTTCATCTGCATGCGGAATGTCCATTTCTTCTAATGCTTCTATTGATTCTTTTACCATGTTAGTTGCCATTAGATACATTCTTTTTAATGCAGATTCAAATGATAATTCTGGCAATCTAGTTAAAATCTGAATCGTTATTGCATCGGAACTGGATTCCACAATCTCTGTACCTATCATAGATGAGTGAACTAGATCACGTACGCTTCTGGAATGTTCTGTAGGAATCTTCATTCCTTTGGTTTTTATCCGAATAGTTTTGTATCCTGCAAGATATGCTGCAATAATTTTTCGTTTAACTGATTCTCCTGAATCCTTTTGACTGGAGTTTATGATCGCTATAGTTTCATTTTTGTCATTACTATGTTCTCTTGGAAATAGTGTTAATGATTCATTTGAGTTTTTTACTACAGTCACATTTTCCCCAACTTTAATTTTTAATTCCTCTACCCATTCTTTTGGTAATGATATTATGTATGTGGAACCCCCACTCAACTGTATTTTCCTTGTTTGTTTGGTGTTTTCAGTTATTTTCACTGCTTATATTATCGAATTTTTCCTAATTACAATTTAGTTTACGAACTATATAGAATTATGATCATCCTGTAAAGTATGGTGATATGTTAGATATGTAAATTTTACATCAAAACAGCGTGAATAAAGTAAATCTGAATTTAAAAAAAAGAAAAGTAATCTCAGATAAAATATTCAAGATCGGAGCTACAGCTGCTGGAACGTATGTTTTGGTGGTAGTGGTATTGATCGCATTCCAACTAGTCTCAGAATCATATCCTGTTTGGGAAGAGGAAGGACTATCATTTATCACAAAAACTGATTGGAACGCAGTTGAGGGAAGAGAATCATTTGGTGCTTTGCCGTATATTTTGGGCACTCTGACCACATCCGCAATTGCAATGATGATAGGAGTTCCTCTAAGTATTGGAATTGCAATGTTTATTTCAGATGCACCGCCAAAAATTGGTGCGCCACTAGGATTTTTAGTAGAACTTTTAGCTGCAGTTCCCAGTGTAATTTATGGTCTATGGGGATTGTATGTTTTTAGAATTTATTTTCGAGATTGGTTTGAAACTCCAATACATAATGCGTTTGGAGATAATATTTGGTTATTTTCTGGTAATCCATATGGATTGGACATTCTAACTGCAAGTGTTATACTTGCAATCATGATAATCCCAACTGTTTCAGCAGTATCTCGTGAAATAATGAAGGCAGTTCCTCAACAACAAAAAGAAGCAGCTTACATGCTTGGTGCAACAAAATGGGAGATGTTCAAACTTGCAATATTTCCATATTCAAAAACAGGTCTGATAGGAGCTTCTATCCTGGGTCTTGGCAGAGCTGTAGGTGAAACAATGGCAGTCACAATGCTAATTGGAAACGCAACTGGAATTGGTGCAATCCCGTCATCGCTATTTGGTCCGAGTCAAACCATGTCTAGTATTATTGCAAATGAATTCGTTGAAGCATCACCTGCGTCTATTCATATGCCTGCACTAATTGGGATTGGATTAATTCTTCTGTTAATTGCCATTGTGATTAATGTCATTGCTCATTTGCTTGTAACAAGAATGTTAAAAATTAAAGAAGGTGCAATAAATAATTGAGTTCAATTCAAAATAGAAGGCAAGAGTATCGTTCTTTATTCAAACAAAATGTTGCAAAAAGATTACTTGTAGATAAGATTGTACGGATAATTGTTTTTTCGTGTGTAATCATTGCGATTATCCCATTAGGCAGTATCTTAGTTGAGGTATTCAAAAATGGAATAACTGCAATCAGTATTGAATTTTTAACTGACACTCCTGGATCTGTGGGTTCTGGAGAAGGAGGAATCGGACCAGCAATTCAAGGAACTCTGATAATTATAGGGCTATCTAGTTTGATTGGGGTTCCAATTGGTGTAATGTCTGGAATTTTTCTTTCTGAATATGGCGACAACAAGCTTGCAAAATCTGTTCGCTTCTTTAATGATGTTTTTATGGAATTTCCATCGATTATTCTTGGAATCTTTGCATTTTTAATAATTGTTTTAGTTCTTGGTCATTTCTCAGTTTGGGCTGGAGCATTTGCCCTGTCTTTGATTATGTTTCCTATTGTTGCAAGAACTACTGAAGAGTCATTGAAAATGGTACCTACAACTTACCGTGAAGCTGGAACTGCATTGGGACTTACAAAATGGATTATCACATTTAGAATTGTGATTTCTGCTGCAAAAAGTGGAATGGTTACTGGAATTTTATTATCTGTATCTAGAATCGGTGGCGAGACAGCTCCATTAATTATGACAATTCTTGGAAGCAGTCAATTCTTTAGCAGTATGGATACTCCGATGGATGCTTTACCTTTGAGAATATGGAGGCTTTCTTTGTTGCCTTATGATAGTGCTCAACTTCAGGGATGGGGAGCTGCATTGGTTTTGATTATGATTATACTTGGAATTAATTTAGGAATTCGATATTATTTTGCAAATAAAAAAAAATACTTTCTTCAGAAATTTGATTAAACAAAGGAAAAATGTTATAAAATGACTGCCTTGAGTACAAAACCAACTGATATGGAGACATCTAATCTTACTAATATCGACTCGAAATCTGCTGAATCGAAATACAAAATGATCGCAGAAAATGTTACAGTAAGTTATGACGGTATAGACGCTGTGAAAAACGTTACAATGAAATTTAAAGAAAAATCTGTTACAGCATTAATCGGTCCATCTGGTTGTGGAAAAACTACATTTCTTCGATGTTTGAACAGAATGCACGATATGACAAAAAATGCTAAAGTTACAGGTAAAGTCATGATTGACGATATTGATCTTTATTCAAAAGATATTGATCCAATTTATCATAGAAGAAAAGTTGGAATGGTTTTCCAAAAACCAAATCCATTTCCAACAATGTCTATTTTTGATAATGTAACTGCAGGACTTCGACTAAATGGAATTCGTGATAAACGAATTCTAGATGAAATTGTTGAGGATTCTTTGAAGATGGCTTATCTATGGGATGAAGTAAAAAATGATCTAAAAAAATCTGCAATTGAATTATCTGGTGGTCAACAGCAACGTCTTTGTATTGCTAGAGCACTTGCAATACAACCTGAAGTGCTATTGATGGATGAACCAGCGTCAGCACTTGATCCAATTGCTACTCAAAAAATTGAAGAAACAATTACAGAATTAAAAAAAGATTATGCTATTATCATTGTAACTCATAATATGCAACAAGCAATACGTGTTTCAGATTATACTGGATTTATGTATCTAGGTGATCTAATAGAATTTCGTGAAACAAAGAAACTATTCACAGATCCTAAAGACGAACTAACCGCAAAATATGTGCAAGGACACTTTGGTTAATTGACTCGTTTAATAGATCCATCGCTACATAAATTGTCATTTATCATGTCTGAAATGGGAGATATGGTAATTGAATCCATCTCTATGGCTATTGATTCGTATCTGACAGGTACTAATACAAAAGAACAGGTTCTCAAATTATCTGATTCTATACGTGCAAAATACTTTGAAGTAGAAGATCTCACATTTGATATGCTATTAAAATATCAGCCTGTTGCAGATGACTTTAGACTAATTCGTTCATCTACAGAAATTTCATACGCATTTTCTAGATTTGGAAGGTATGCTTACGATATCACTCTTGTTCGAGATTTATTTGGTGACGTCTCTGAATGCACCAATGCATCACTTGTTGAATCTACAAAAAAAGTAAAACACATGATCAAAGAAGCTGTTTTATCATTTGCTGAATTAGATATACGAAAAGCTATTGAAATTAGAGAAGATGAAAAATTTATCGATAGAATTTATCGTGAAAGATTACCAAAACTCATAGAATCTACTAATACTAGATGTGCACTTGCTGAAGCCCTTTTGTTGCGATATTTGGAGCGAATTGGCGATCATGCTGTATTTATGAGTGATGCAATTAATTACATTGTTACTGGCAAACATCGTCCAACCGATGAAAGAATTGCATCACATACAAAAACTGAACAAAATTAACGATCATTTTTTAATTATTTTTTAATATATTAACTCATGAAAATATTTGTAGATCTAGAAATTTTATGTATTGTCTAGATAACAGTTTTAACATCCACCCCTTTACATTGGATTCATGGGACACATGTTTTCATGGATAAAATCAAATGATAAAGAAATTTTATTGATTCTAGATAATTTAGCTAAAAAAGCAGTTGAAACTGCAGAAGCACTAGTTGTATTGTTTTCAGATCTTAGTAATGTGGACCAACATGCAAAAATCAAACGACTTGAAAACGAAGCTGATGTTCTTACTCGTGATATTTTTGCTGAATTAAATAAAACATTCATCACTCCTTTAGATCGTGAGGATATGCAAAGAATAGCCTCAAAAATAGACGATGTGATTGATTTTATGGATGGAATTTCTGCAAGAACACATAGTTATAAAATCACTACTACTCCTCCATTTGCTCTAGAAATGGCAACCCAATTAGTCAACGCAACAAAAGAAGTCCAATATATTGTATCAAAATTAAACAATATTAAAAATGCTCAAGATATGATACTGCATTGCAGAACTACAAGTAAAATTGAGCATACCGTTGATGACTTGTATCGACAATCAATTGAAAAATTATTTGAAAGCGATGACGCAATTCACATAATTAAATTAAAAGATATTTACGAAACAATGGAAACTGCATCTGATAGATGTGTTGATGTTGCAGACGTTATTGAAGATATAGTTCTAAAATACACTTAGTGATGTTATGTATGAATTAGCTATAGGTGCAATAATAGCAGCATTAATTTTTGATTTTGTAAATGGTTTTAATGATGCTGCAAATTCTGTAGCTACTGTTATTGGTACTAGAGTTTTAAAACCAATACACGCCGTTTTGTTATCTGCAGTTGCAAATTTTGCAGGACCATTTATTTTTGGTGTTGCAGTTGCTATGACAATATCAAAGGGAATCATTAATCCTGATGATGTTACCATCTACATGATTCTTGGTGGATTATCTGCAGCTATTGCATGGGGTGCTGTCTGTACTCATTTTGGTTTGCCAATTTCAAACAGTCACTCATTGATTGGAGGATTGATAGGAGCTGGCATTGCCGGAGTGGGAATTGAAAACTTAATTTTAGATGGACTGACTAAAACACTAACTGGAATTATAGTGTCTCCTCTAGGAGGTATGGCAATTGGATTTCTTTTTGCTGGAATAATTATTACAGTATTTGCATCAAAACCTCCTCAAAAAGTAAATTACTCGTTTGGAAAATTACAGCTGATATCCTCTGCATGGTTTGCATTGACTCATGGCGCAAACGATGGGCAAAAAGTAATGGGTATAATCGTTTTAATTTTATTCTCTGAGGGATTAGTAACTGATGTTACAGATGTTCCAATATGGGTAATACTTGCTGCTGCATCAGCCATTGCCCTTGGAACTTTCTTTGGTGGCTACAAAGTAATCAAGACACTAGGCATGAAAATCGCTAGATTGAGACCTTATCAGGGCTTTGCAGCAGAAACAGGTGGTGGAATTGTGCTGGCAATATTTGCATTCCTTGGAATACCTGCTAGCACAACTCATGCTATTACTGGCTCTATTATGGGTGCAGGTGCAGTTAGAAGAAGACGTGCAGTACGTTGGGGAGTTGGAAAAAGAATTGTATTTGCTTGGTTGATTACTATTCCTGGTGCCGCTGCAATTGCATATGTAGTTACAATGATTATTCAGTATTTTGTACAGTAATGAAAAAGATTCTTTTTGTTTGTGTTGAAAATGCTGGAAGAAGCCAAATGGCCGAAGCATTTTTTAAAAAATTTATGCCAAAAGGATTTGAAGTTATCAGTGCAGGAACAAAGCCTAGCGATAAAGTAAATCCAATTGTTTTGCAAGCAATGACTGAGATTGGAATTGATATGAAAAATCAAACCCCAAAAACTATCTCACAACAGATAATATCCGAATCTGAAAAAGCTGTAAACATGGGATGCATTGACAAAGAATCATGCCCTGCGTTATTTCTAAAAGACGTTCTTGATTGGCAAATCCCTGATCCTAAAGGAAAACCAATTGAGCAAGTTAGAGCAATTCGTGATCAGATTAAATCAAAAGTGATGGATTTGATCAAATCTCTTGAGGAAAAATAAAATGGCTTATTCTAATTTACAAATTTTTATCGTTGAATTAATTGGAACTTTTATTCTTGTTGTGTTTGCAACTGGTTCTATTGTTTATGATACACAAACTGGAGGAACGTATGGAATTGCTTTTGCAGCAGTTGCACCGTTTATTGCATTAGTTATTGGAATTTACTTTTTTGGCAAGATATCACTAGCTCATTTTAATCCTGCAGTAACAATCGGTTATTACATCACAGGACATATCTCTAAAATTCAGATAGCCGTTTATTTTACAGCTGAAATTATTGGCGCATTACTTGGTTCATTGTTTGTTATGTCTTTTATTGGAACAGAAGCAAATCTTGGAGCAAATGCTCCAAACTTTGATTTCTCAATGTCTCTGATATTTCCAGTTGAGGTTTTAGCATCTGCTTTGCTTATGGCCGTAATCTTTACTGTAGTTTACACAAAAGGACTACGAGGATTTGGTGGAATAGCAATAGGTGGAATTGTCGGACTGGATATCTTTTTTTTGGCTTTTATCTCAGGCGCATCTATGAATCCTGCAAGAGCGTTGGCTCCTGCATTATTTTCTGGAGTGTTTGAAAATTTATGGTTATACTGGACAGCACCATATGTAGGTACTATCATTACTGCATTTTTATTTCGTAACAAGTTTCGCAAGCAAAAATAGCCAATATTCATTATTACGAATAATAATGACTAAAAATAGAGTTGATTATTGTCAAAATCTCAAAAACTATTCAATGATGCTAAAAAAGTAATTCCATCTGGTGTGAATAGCCCTGTTAGATATTTTGAACCGTATCCATTTTTTACAAAAAAATCAAACGGAGCATACATCTGGGATGAAGATAATCAAAGATACATTGATTTTTGTAATGGATATGGAGCATTACTCTTAGGTCATAGACGAAAAGAAGTTCTAAGTGCAGTATCAAAACAACTAACACAGGGAACAATGTTTTGCACTCCTACTCAATCTGAAATAGAACTATCAAAACTAATTATTGGTAATTTTCCTTCAATTCAAAAAGTTCGACTTGTAAATACCGGAGGCGAAGCTACAATGACTGCTATAAGATTAGCTCGTGGCTTTACAAAAAAGAAAAAAATCATAAAGTTTGAGGGATGCTATCATGGTGCCCATGATTCTGTTTTGGTAAAAGCAGGTTCTGGTTCTGCCCATAACGGAATATCCGTATCTGATGGTGGACTAGATGAGGTATCAAAAAATACACTTGTTGTACAATACAATAATTCCGAAGAACTTGAAAGATTAATATCAAAAAATAAAGACATTGCAGGTGTTATTGTTGAACCGATACTAGCTAACATGGGATTGATTTTACCTGAAAAGAACTTTTTATCTGAAATTAGAAAGATTACAAAAGACAATGATGTTCCTTTAATTTTTGACGAAGTTGTAACTGGATTTAGAGTATCTCCTGGTGGGGCTCAACAACATTTTAGAATAAAGCCTGATATCACAACTTTGGCAAAGGCTTTGGGAAGCGGTTTTGCAGTTGCAGCGGTAGGTGGCAAAAAAGAGATTATGGATCTTCTTTCTCCTGGCGGCAAAGTCTACCAAGCAAGTACATATGCAGGAAATCCTACATCTGTTAGTGCAGCTATAGCATCAATTAAAACAATAAATAAAATAAAAAATAAACTATATTCAAAACTTGAAAAATACAATACCATGCTTACTCATGCCATTGATGATATGGCAATTGACCTGAAAATTCCTCATCAAATTAATTTTACATCTTCAATGTTTCAAATTTTCTTTACAGATAAACCTGTGGTCGATTATAGTTCATCAATGAATGCAGATACAAAGAAATTCAAAAAAATGTTCTCTTCGTTATTACATAAAGGCATTTTTATCGCACCATCTCAATTTGAAGTAGTATTCTTATCTGATGCACACACAAAAACTGATCTAGAAAATACCATAAATGCTTATGATGTTGCATTAAAATCGGTGAAGAATTGAAATATGTAATTGGTGCAAGGGGCAGTCAGCTATCTATCGCACAAACAAACTGGGTAAAATCTGAACTAAAAAAAATAAATCCAGATGCTGAATTTGAGATTAAAACAATTACAACTAAAGGTGACACTGATGCAAGACCATTGTTTACAATTGATCAAAAAGGAATATTTGAAAAAGAGATTGATAGAGCAGTTGCTGACAATGAAGTTGACTTTGCAGTGCATAGTCTCAAAGACGTTCCTTCACAATTAATTGATAACTTGATTCTGTCATCAATTCCAAAAAGAGAGATGGTAAATGATATTTTTATTTCATCGGATGGTACTAATCTTGATTCTATAAAACCAGGATCTGTTATTGGTACAAGCTCATTGCGCCGAGCTGTACAAATAACTAGAAAGAGACCTGATGTTACAGTTCGCCCAATTCGTGGCAACATTGAAACACGAATTAGAAAAGTCTTTGAAAATGAATTTGATGCCATAGTATTGGCACAAGCAGGAATCACAAGATTAGGAGTAGATACAACATTTACGCAACTATCTATTGATGATTTTTCACCATCTCCTGGACAAGGAGCACTTGCTATAGTTTCACGAAAAAACGATTCTGATACAAATTCAATGCTATCCAAGATTGAAGATTCTGACTCTAGATTGGAAATAGAAGCAGAACGTGCTCTTTCTGATTATGTTGATTCTGGATGCAGATTTCCAATTGGCGCATATGCTAAATCAACTGGCGATGAAATGACTTTGAGTGTATCTGCTTTTTCTGTTGATGGTAAACAATCTCTTTTTGTAAAAAAATCTGGAAGCAAGTATGATCCTTCATCTTTAGGCAAGATAGTGGGTATGGAATTACGTAAGAAAGGCGTAAATGACCTTGCAATAAATTGGAGAAAAAAAGTAGAGGAATGGAATAAACAATGACAGGTAAGGTGTATCTAGTTGGAGCAGGTCCTGGTGATAGTAAACTTATCACACTAAGGGCAATTGAACTATTGCAAAAAGCCGATGTTGTATTGTATGATAGACTGGTAAGCAAGAAAATAATCTCAATGATTCCAAAGACCGCTCAAAAAATATACGTAGGAAGGGCGGTAGGGGATGATACCACACACCAAAATAACACCAATGACTTGATGGTAAAATTTGCAAAATCAAAGAAAAACATAGTTCGGCTAAAGGGAGGTGATCCAATAATCTTTGGTAGAGGTGGCGAAGAAGCTGAATTTCTGAAAGAGCACAAAGTAAAGTATGAGATTGTTCCAGGAATCACATCTGGAATCGGCTCTGCAACTTATGCTGGAATTCCACTAACTCATAGAAAGTATGCATCATCTGTAGTATTTGTTACGGGTCATGAAGATCCTGAAAAGAAAAATGAATCAGTAAAATGGAAACGTCTTGCAAAATCAGTTGATACCATTGTAATTATGATGGGACTTTCACGACTTGATGTAATCTGTAAGCAACTTGTTGCAGGTGGATTAGATAAACAAACTCCTGTGGCTGTAATCCAAAATGGAACAACACCAAAACAAAAAATGATCATTGGCACTGTTTCTAATATTGCAAAACTTGTAAAGGCAAATAAAATTACACCTCCTACAAATATCATTATAGGAAAAGTTGTAGACTTGTCTCAAGTTATAGGGTGGAGAAAAAATGCTTAAAGGAAAAGTAATTGCAATCACTCGTTCAAAAGACGATTCTACTGAATTCATAGATTTAATGACTAAAAATAATGCAATTCCAATTTCGTTACCAACCATTGAGCTAATTAGTAAAGGAGAAAAAATTGTAGATGAATTTTTGGAATCAGTAAAACAATACAATCCTGATTACTCTGTCTTTATGAGCTCAAAGGCAGTAACACTGCTTTTTGATACTGCAAAAAAAGTATCAAAATTTGAAAGACTTCAACTTGCTGTAGCAAATACTATAGTCATGGCAGTGGGGCCTAAAACAAAAATTACACTGGAAAATGAAGGAATCAAAGTTGCTCACATGCCAAACATCTACTCCTCTGTAGGAGTTGGAGAATTATTTACAAAATTACACGCTGTTGGAAAAAAAGTAATTGTTCCGAGAAGTGGTGCTTCAACACCTTTTTTGAAAGAATTATTAGAAAAAATAGGAATTGATGTAAAAGAAATTCATCTCTACGATGTTTGCGCCTTTAGAGATACCTCTCAATGGAACGAATTTAGGGAATTATTTTCAAAAAATAAAATAGATGGAATTGTATTTACCAGTGCATCATCTGTTAGAGCCTTTTTTGAAATAATGACAAAAGATTATGATGAAAATACATTGTTGGAAAATATGACAAAATTATCCGTAATTTCAATTGGGCCATTTACATCTGATGAGCTAAAAAAATTCAAAATTAAAAATACAATTTCTCATGTCCATACTGTCTCAGGTGCATTTGATACTGTGCAAACTATTTTTTGAATTACCTAGAATTTTCTTAAATTTTCATCATGTCTATATGATTTAGTATTGCTGACTTTGTTATTTTTGAAATAGTTCTAAATCTGGCTAAATTCCGAACTTTCTTTTTGCATAACTGCACTTTGACCTTTCTTTTTTCCGATCATATTGCCAAAGACAAGTCATATGTATAGTTAATATATATCCGATATTTTATAATAAATTAGTGAATTCGCATATTATCTTACTGTCTGTAGTTTTTAGTCTATTTTTAGCCGGTACTGTATCTACATACTCTTTTGCTGAAACCAACACTGTCGAAGTTGTTGAAAATAAAATGGTTACACTAGTCGGCGAAGGAGTTGATCCTGACGAAGACGATCTAATATTTGAATGGGTACAAGTTGATGGTGAACCAGTTAAACTATCATCAAAGAGTGTAGCAATGCCAACATTCATGGCTCCAGAAGTTGTAAATGGTCAAATCAAAGTCTTGACTTTCACACTAACAGTAACTGACCCATTTGGTGCAACCAGTTCTGATACCGTTGAAGTCATTGTAAACCCAGTTAATCATGCTCCAATTGTTAGTGCAGGTAGAGACCAAGTCACATTTAAAACAATTAACGTAGTTACTCTAGTCAGCAGCGTTGTGGATCCTGACGGCGATTCATTAACCTATAATTGGAAGCAAATTGCAGGTCAAACAATTCCATTATCTTCTACTACTGGAAAATATCTAACTATTCTTCCAATGCATATTGATTATTCTCAAACCAATCCTCTAACATTCGAACTTACTGTTGAGGATGGATTTGGTGGTGTAGGTAGTGACACCGTAAGCGTTTATCCATTAACTGGTCTTTTATCAAATAGATTAATTTCAATTCAAGCAGGTCCAATGCAAACTGTTCATGAAGGAGAAACCGTTACACTTAGTGCAACTGGTCAAACTGCAAATGGACAACCAATCAGTTACTCTTGGGTACAATTAATTGGAACAGGAGTGTCATTGAATGCATACACTGGTTCTACAGTCACATTTACCGCACCTGATCTTCCAGATGAAACCGAAATGATTCTATCATTCCAAGTAACTGGATATTCAGCTGGAAATGGATGGGCAAATGCATTAGCATTAGTTAAAGTAATTCCATCAAACGCTGGTCCATTAGCTGATGCAGGTCCTGATCAAAGTGTAGGTGAAAAAGCACTAGTAAAATTAATTGGAACAGCTACTGATCCTGATGATGCTGAAAGCAAATTACGTTATTCTTGGAAACAAACATCTGGAATGAATGTACAACTATATGAACAGGCTTCATTCTCTGTGTATTTCTTCTCACCAATGATTAACACCAATTCTGAAACTCTAACTTTCGAACTAACTGTAACTGATCCTTCTGGCAACTCTGACAAAGACGATGTATCTGTAGTTGTTAGTACTGTAAACTTGCCACCAAGAGCAAATGCAGGTCCAGATAGAAAGATTGTTGGAGAATCTCAAGTAACTGTAACTGGTTCAGGCTTTGATCCAGAAGGTCTACCAATCACATATGTATGGAAACAACTAGCCGGAGAAACAGTAACATTTGATACTACAAAACCAACATTCTCATTTAAAGCACCATCAGTGGTTTCTGGTGAAACTAAACGAATGGTATTCCAATTAACAGTAACTGACTCTGAAAACCAAAAGGGAAGTGATCAATTGATTCTCCTTGTAGTTCCAGAAAACAGTGCACCAATCGTAGATGCTGGTGTTGATCAAATTGCTGATGAGAGAACTATGGTTAACCTAGTTTGCTCAGCATATGACCCAGATGGTGATGCAGTCACATCAACATGGACTTCATCAAACAGTGATGTTATAATTGACATGCCTACATCCCTAAGCACATCTGTAACACTACCAGCAGTCACTAAAGATCAAACCATTAGCATGACATGTACTGCCTCTGACGGTAGATTGGCTTCATCTGATAGTATGAACATTAAAGTAGTAAACACATTGAATCTACCAATCGTAGCAGATGCAGGTCCTGATCAAATCGTGAATGAGAACGTCAAGATTTCATTAGATGGTAGCAACAGCAATGATCCTGAAGGACAAAAACTATCATACATGTGGACTCAAGTGTCTGGTGAAACAGTAAAGTTGTCATCAACATCTAAAGTTAGCCCATCATTTACATCTCCAATTGTTGCAAATAACGAAGTCAAAGTACTAGTCTTTGAACTCAAAGTCTTTGATGACAATGGTCGTTCATCAACTGACACTGTAACAATTACAGTTGACCCAGTTAATGCTCCACCAACAGCAACCGCAACTGCCAAACAATCTTAATTTCTTTAATTTTCATCTAAATTCTAATTGAATAGTTTTTAATTTTAGTTCCAATTTTTAATGTAAAATTAATCATATGTTATAATGAATACCCTTACAGATATGGCTAAATGCTATAAAATTCATATGAATATATGAAAATACGAGATCAACTGATCTTATTTTTCTCCCTTACAATAATAGCATCAATTGGGATCACTGCCTTTTTTGCAATTACCTATACTGAGTCTGGAGTTATATCTGCTGAAATTGCAAAAATGAAAACAAAAAATGAAGAAATTATCAATGATGTTGAAACCCTTCATTCTCGGGCTTCAGAAGATTTAGTTTTTGCACTAAAAAATCCAAAATTTGTCGAATATTTTGAACTACCTGAAACTAAGGCTGGCAATACATATGATGAAAATGGGGTGTTGCAGTTTACTGAAAATCAAAGAAAACTTAAACAAGAATTGGAACAATGGATTTATCATTTTCAGAACAAGTTCGATGTAGATGAAACATGTCTAATTGATACATCGGGTCAAGAACATGTACGATTAGTGTTGACTAAAATAGAAATTGATGAATATCTATCTCCTGACGAAGAATCTGCTGCCTTTTTTGAACCGTCATTTAGAAAACAAAAAGATGAAGTTTATGTTCAATACCCATATGTGTCTCCTGATACTGAGAGATGGGTTTTTGCTTATACCTCACCTGTTGAATTAGGCAATGGACAGAAACCTGCATTCTATCACTTTGAAATGCCAATAACTGTGTTTCAAAATTTATTGCATGTTGATAGTGGAAGAATGTATGTTTTAGATCCTGCTGGATTCATTGTTGCTGATTCTGCTGGTATGATTCAAAATGATGTTGTGAGTTTTGAACCTGAAAACCAATTTCCTTCATTTCAAACCGTATTTGCATCAAGTGGCTCTGAAATTTTAGAAAAAATGAAATCAACTGATATGGGTGATGGAGTATACCTAGTAAATGGATAGGAACATTATTTCGTATATGAAAAATTATCCACGTTTGATTGGATATTGGTATATGAAAAACCAGCTTCGTTAATTTTAGTTGGAAGTAATAGTGTTTCTGCTCTTACGTATACAATCGCTATGGTCTCATTAGGAGTAGCTGGATTTGGAATTATCGGGATAGTGTTAATATCATCAAGAATTTCAAGACCAATCCACAGATTAGCAGAACAAATCATAAAGGAAAATCCTGAAAGATTAGAGGAATTAGAATCGACAAATCATGAAGTTAACATGATTTCGCATGCAGTAAATAAATTAATTAAAAACATTACTAAATACCAAGAGGAAATCAATCTTAAAAATCAGGAATTAACTATTCAAAAACAACAACTAGAAAGATTAGCAAAAATTGGAGAATTATCATCTCGTCTAACTCATAATTTGAGAACTCCAATTACAGTAATCAAATCAACTGTAGATGTGTTAAAACACTATTCTGGGAATTCAATTGATAAAGCATCATTAGACCGATTAGATAGAATAAAGTCAGCTTCTGAAAATTTGGAAAAGCAAATTGAAGAAGTGTTGACATTTATTCGTAACAAACCTCTAGATCTGAAAAATATTTCATTTAAAAAATTATTTGAAGATACATTAAAAAATATTGAAATTCCAGAAAAAATACAAATAATTTTTCCGAATAAGGATGAAATTATAAATTGTGATGCCGATAAAATGCAAATCGTGTTTATGAATCTAATTTCAAATGCCATTGATGCTGTAGATAAAGACGGTGAAATCCGAGTAGATGTATCTTCTAATGAAAATGAAAATATCATAAAGATTATTGATAATGGTAAAGGCATTCAACCTGAAAATTTGAGTAAAATATTTGATTCTCTATTTACCACTAAATCATCTGGAACTGGTTTGGGGCTACCTTACTGTAAATCTGTCATAGAGCAACATGGAGGAACAATTTCTGTATCTCCAAACCCGACCACATTTACAATAATTCTTCCAAGAAAGATAATTTCAACGCAAACAATGAATGAATAGTTTTCCTGATCTTTCATTGTAAATTCTTTTTTAAATTAATTCAAGGCTCAGTATTTTTATTATCTAATCTCCGAGATTTAGCTCAAGCTATTTAGCTGTGCCTATTTTTCCTCATGTATTTATAATATAACGATGTTATGACATGCATGGCTACAGAAAATCTAAACATGGATTATACAAAATATGATTTTAAAGACTCTACTGATTTGTATGTACATCTCAGTAAAAAAGGACTCTCAAAAGAGACTGTTATTGCAATTAGCAAAATGAAAGATGAACCACAATGGATGCTTGATTTTAGATTAAGATCTTTTGAAATCTTTATGAAAAAACCAATGCCAACTTGGGGTGGAGATCTTAGTGTTATTGATTTTCAAAATATTTACTATTATGCAAAAGCAACTGAGAAAACAGAAAAGAACTGGGATGATGTTCCAGCTGAAGTAAAAGCTACTTTTGATAAATTGGGAATTCCAGAAGCTGAAAAGAAATTCTTGGCAGGTGTCGGTGCACAATACGAATCAGAAGTTGTTTATCATAGTTTAAGAGAAGACTTGGCAAAACAAGGTGTCTTGTTTTTGGATACTGACTCTGCACTAAAACAATATCCTGAAATTTTCAAAAAGTATTTTGGTAAAATTATTCCTCCAGAGGATAACAAGTTTGCAGCACTAAACAGTGCAGTATGGAGTGGTGGCTCGTTTATCTATATTCCACCAGGAGTCAAAGTTGACATGCCGCTACAAGCATATTTCAGAATTAACGCTGAAAACATTGGACAATTTGAGAGAACACTCATCATAGCTGATGAAGGATCTGAGGTTCACTATATCGAAGGATGTACTGCCCCTGTTTATTCTTCTGAATCATTACATTCAGCAGTAGTAGAGCTAGTGGCACACAAGGATGCAAAGTTACGTTACACTACAATCCAAAACTGGAGTAGTGATGTGTATAATCTAGTTACAAAACGTGCTTATGCATATGAGGGTGCTACTGTGGAATGGATTGATGGAAACATTGGAAGTAAACTCACAATGAAATATCCTGGAATTTATTTACTAGGTGAGCGAGCATATGGTGAAACACTGTCCATTGCTTTTGCAGGAAAAGGACAACACCAAGACACTGGTGCCAAAATGGTCCATCTTGCGCCAAACACAACATCAAAAATTACATCCAAGTCTGTCAGCAGACTAGATGGAAGATCAACTTACAGAGGATTACTCAATGTTGCAAAGGGTGCAACTAATGTAAAATCAACTGTAAGATGTGATGCATTACTCTTAGATGATACATCAAAAACTGATACCTATCCTTACATGGAAATTAATCAAGAAGATGCAACAATTACCCATGAAGCAACTGTAGGAAAAATCGGGGATGAACAAATTTTCTATCTGATGACTAGGGGTTTCACTGAAGAAGAAGCATTGTCTCTAATTGTCAATGGATTCATGGAACCATTTACAAAAGAATTGCCAATGGAGTATGCTGTAGAATTAAATCGCCTTATCAAATTAGAGATGGACGACTCTGTGGGTTAAACCACTCACTTTTAATTTCGATTAATCATGTCTCAAACACTATCGCAAATTAACTCTCGACATGTTGAAGAAATCTCTTCATCACGAAATGAACCTGATTGGTTAAAGCAATACCGACAAAGTTCGTTGTCCATTTATGATGCATTGCCAATTGAGACATCTCCTTTATACAACAAATATACCGATGCAAAAAAAATGGATCCTCAACAGGTTTCATTTTCTGCAACCACAACTAGTAACGTGCCATCATTTCTTCAAAAAAGATTATCTGAATTAGAAAAAGAGACTAGCATAATTCAAGTAGGAAGTAATACGTACAAAATCCACATCTCAGATGAACTAAAATCAAAAGGATTGGTAATTACCTCAATTGATGATGCAATAAAAAATAATTCTGAGCTAGTAAAAAAAGCATTAGAGGCATCAAATTCAAAAGAAGATAAATTTACTGCATTAAACAACGCTGCATTTAATTCTGGAATATTTATCCACATTCCACGTAATCTAATACTTGAAAAACCAATTCATATCTTGTCTTGCTTATCTGATGATGGAATTTCTACAATTGCAAGAAATGTTATCTTTGCAGATGAAAGCAGCAAGGCAGTGATCATTCAAGAATTATATTCCTTTAAAGCACAAAAACAACAAGCATACCTTGAATTATTAAACACAAACATTGCTGCAAACGCACAACTCGATGTTACAACATTGCAAATGATGGATCAAACAACTGTAAACTTTTCTACAAGAAGAACTGATTTGGGACAAGATGCCAAAGTCAACTGGTATTCTGGTTTGTTTGGTTCTATGTTATCTAGATACAAAATAGAATATTTTCTAAATGGAACTGGTGCATCCTCAAATGACTCTGAGGTGATATTTGGAAACAATGAACAATCTTTTGATATTCAAACAAACGTAAATCATGAAAGTCCATCTACTGATGCTAGAGTAGTTGAAAAATCAATTTTAAGAAACAAATCAAAATCACTCTTCAAAGGAATGATTAGAATTAAAGAAAAAGCAACAAAATCAAATTCATTTTTGTCCGGACGCTCTATTCTACTTGATAAGGATGCAAAATCTGATGCAATTCCAGGATTGGAGATTTTTACTAATGATGTTAAAGCAACACACTCTGCATCTGTTGCCCAAATTGATGAGGAACAGATTTTCTACCTAAAAACAAGATGTTTGACTGAAGCTGAGGCTGAAAGAACGATTATTGAAGGATTCTTGGAGCCATTATCTCGAAAAATGTCATACCAAGTTAGAGCATGGATTGCATATCTGATTGAATCTAAATGGGAATCACGTGAATTAACAATTAACACTGATGAAGAGCTCACAAAGTTTGTTGAAATTGAGGAAACACGTTACAACGAAGATTCTGAAATTGAGCAACACTACAAGTATCGGTGATTAACGTGGCTCAGTGGATTAAAGCTTGTAAATTAGACCAAGTAAAGACAGGTCAGCTCTTTGGATTTATTCATGATGATAAAAAAATTCTTTTGGCAAATCAAAAAGGAAAAATTTTTGCAACTGATCTAATCTGTACACATGCAGATGCGGATCTTTCTACAGGATTTCTCACTGATGAAGGTGTGAGATGTCCATTACATCTCTCTGTTTTTAATTTACAAAATGGTAAACCTGAAAATCTTCCTGCTGAAATACCATTAAACACGTACAATGTTAAAATAGATCAAAACGAGATCTATGTGGAGGTTTAGAAATGCAAAGTGCACAAACTACTTTTGAGAATTTACGAAAAGATTTTCCTATCTTACAACGTATAGTTAGAGACAACAAAACACTTGTCTATCTAGATAATGCATCTACAACACAAAAACCAAACCAGGTAATTGATGCAATTACTGATTATTATAGAAATCATAACGCAAACATTCACAGGGCAGTTTACGCTTTGGCAGAAGAAGCAACCGAACTTTATGAATCTACTAGAGATAAGATTGCAAATTTTATTCACATACCAAATAGAGAAGAGATTATTTTTGTTAGGGGAACTACTGAGGCAATTAATTTAGTTGCATATGCATGGGGACGAAATCATATCCAAAAAGATGACATCATAGTTACCACTGAATACGAGCATCATAGCAATATCGTACCTTGGCAACTCTTGACTCAGGAAAAAGGAGCAAAATTAGTGTACATTGGTATGGATGATAATGGGGAATTAATTTTAGATGATCTTGACAAATATCTTGCAACAGGTAAAGTCAAACTTGTAACATTTAGTTTAATGTCTAATGTTCTTGGTACAATTACCGATGCCGAAAAAATAATCTCAAAATGTAAAGAACATGGAGTCCTTACTCTAGTTGATGGAGCACAAGCTGTTCCTCACATGCCAGTAAACATTGAGAAATTAGGCTGTGATTTTTTTGCATTTTCTGGTCATAAAATGCTAGGACCTACAGGAATTGGAGTTTTATGGGTACGAAAATCTGTATTGGAAACTATGAATCCATTTCATGGTGGTGGTGACATGATAAGAGAAGTTCACAAATACGAAACCACATGGAACGATCTACCTTACAAATTTGAAGCTGGTACTCCAAACATCGCTGATGTTATTGGATTAGGCACTGCAATTGATTATCTTACAAAACTTGGAATGGAAAATGTACGAGAACATGAGATTGAGTTGACAACTTATGCTATTGAGAAACTATCTCAAGTAAAGGGACTTACAATTTATGGTACAAAAGATATTTCAAAAAGAGGCGGTGTCATATCGTTTAATTTTTCAGATGTTCATCCTCATGATGTGGCCCAAATCATAGATGAGGAAGGTATCGCAGTTCGTTCAGGACATCATTGCGCCCAAGTATTAATGGAAAGACTAAATGTTGCAGCTACCTCTCGAGCAAGTTTTTACATTTACAATACTAAAGAAGAAGTTGATTCTTTAATTACTGCATTAACCAAAGTTGCGAGGATATTCAAATTATGAGCGGCAATGCAGACATTTATCATGAGATGATAATTGATTACTCAAGAAATCCCATCAATTTTGGTAAGATAGAAAACCCAGATGTTACTTTTCATGACTCTAATCCATTATGTGGTGATAGTATTGATATTGATATGAAAATTACCGATGACAAGGTATCTGATATAAAATTTCATGGTAAGGGGTGTGCTATCTGTATGGCGTGCTCTTCAGTATTAACAGAAATTACAAAAGGTAAAGGAATTGATGAAGTTCGAAATATTACTAAACATGATGTATTAAGTGAGCTTGGATTGGAGCACTTACAAGCTGTTCGTATAAAATGCGCATTGCTTTCACTTAAAGTCTTGAAATCGGCTCTCTACTCTTATCTTGGAACTCATATGAAAGATTCCCAAGATGTCGATAAGTTAAAAGAAGAGGCAGCGAACCTGTACTGATATGGGTAGCTTTGTTCCAGTAACTCCTATTCAACTTCAAATCAGAAAAATAATTTTTGAAAACCATAATGATGTTGATGAAAAATTTACTAATGATGAAATTTTTGAAAAGATAAAACAGAATGGTGATCTTGACCCTTCTTGGATTATAGATGATATTGAATCATATTTTATGGATATTTGTAATTCTGGTCTTGCAAGAAACATCGCACAAAATTTTACAACGATATGGATGAAGCTGTTTGAACCTATGAAAAAACAACACTGCAATAAATGTAATTTAGATGTGTATCTTGGAATGAACGAAAAACCAATTTGCCCTAATCCTTTATGCAATTCAACTATTTGATCTGTATTTTGTAGCTGCTTCTTCTAGCGCTTTTATCATTGGCAGCCTTTCTCCTGTCAGATAAAGAACAAGTGCTCCTCCTGCAGTACTGATATGATCTATTTGCTCTGCCAGTCCGTATTTTTTTAATGCGGATGTCAAATGACCCCCGCTAACTATCGTGGTTGCCATGGAATTTGCTACTGATGTGAGCAATCCCTTTGTTCCAAAGCTAAAGTTTTCTTTCTCAAAGAATCCTGCAGGTCCACTTATGAAAACAGTTCCTGCACCCGCAATTAATTTTGAATAATGTTCTACGGTTTTAGGTCCTAAATCATAAATTTTGTCTCCAACCTCCAGTTCTCTTACATCCATCTCCACTCTATCCCCGTCTTTGTCAATTGCAATGTCTACTGGAGTAGAAAACACATCTGGATACTCACCAATAAGTGCGTGGGCTTTTGATACTACCTCATCTTCTCTTTTTATCCCCAATGGGTAACGAATTCTTCCCTGTGCACGCATGAATACATTTCCAATTAATCCTGTTAACAATACATGGTCTGCGCGACCGTTTTGAATCAGTAATTTTATTGCCTCTAATCTGTCAGGAACTTTGGAACCTCCTAATACTATCACATGTGGTGCTTTTGCAACTGTCATTATCTCATCAAGGTTTCTTACCTCTCTTTCTACAATTCTTCCTGCACATGCTGGAAGAACATAAGGAAATCCAACTATGGATGGGTGTGATCTATGTGCACTAGGAAATGAATCCAACACACAAAGATCAAACAACTTTGATAATCTGCTAACCATAATTGTATTTGCAGCTTCTTGTTGTGTGAACTCGTAATTTTCTTCAGCACATAAACGCAAATTATCTAAAAGTAATATTTCTCCATTTTTCAAATTCTTTATTTCATTTTGTGCAGCAATACCAATGACGTCTTCTACATATTTTATTTTCTTACCCATTAATTTTTCAAGAACTTTGGCGTGATTATCCATCCCAGTATAGTCTTTGTTTCCAACTCTCCCTTGATGAGAGGCAACAACAACTTTTGCCTCTTCTAGAGATTTTAAGGTCTCAATAGCTTCTTCAATACGTTTAGTTCCAGAGATCTCCATTGTATCCGGATCTATGGGGCAATTCATGTCAACTCGCAAAAAAACGGTTTTACCTTTTAGGTCAAAATCATCTAATGTGAGTACCTTCACGCCTCTTCTATTATCCCCTTGGTTAAATTCTTTAGCCGATCTTT
>Ga0207952_1000486_pt1 | contig 31458 bp, 27 predicted proteins | sample SubbioR12Aug_8Ca_FD_184831 | JGI IMG/M metagenome (GOLD analysis project Ga0207952, IMG submission 184831) | Serpentinite rock and fluid subsurface biosphere microbial communities from McLaughlin Reserve, California, USA - CR12Aug_8Ca (SPAdes) | ecosystem: Environmental > Terrestrial > Deep... | reverse complement strand
TCAATGCAGTGATAACGGTGTACGCATGGCATTCACCGATGCCATCAGCACCGACAAATCGCTCCATCCGTAACCCACTTCCATCAAATCCATGCCATCCCAGCTAAATGCCTGTTCTATCAATAGCGCGCCGCCCAGCTCTTCATAAAAATTGCGGGCGATGGAATTGCCGGAGATGACCCACACCAGCAAACTCTCTGCGCCTTGCGCCTGCAAGGTGCGCGCAACTTTCTGTACCATGCGGCGGCCTATGCCGGACCGCTGCCAGGCTGGTCGCAGATATACTGCAGTCAATTCAGCCTGCATGCCCAGCTTGGGTTCAGGTAGCATCATACCGGAAGCGAAGCCGATGATATGGCCTTCGCTCTCCGCCACATACACGCAGATGCGGTCTTCTGCCTGCGACATGGCTTGCAGGATTTGCCGCCATTGCAGCATGCTGTCTTCTACCCGCATTTCATCCAGATAATTATCCGGGATCATGCCACGGTAAGTAGCTTGCCAGCTTTCCACACGCACAGCAGCAATCGCCTCTGCGTCGTCTACAGTAGCACGACGCAGGCTGACCTCTTTGATGCTGCTCACAGTAATGTCTGTCAATTCCGTCTTCCAGCTTAAACTAAAGTCGCTTTTACTTTGGTAACGACATTGTCAACAGTGAAGCCAAAATGTTTGAACAGGACACCAGCTGGTGCTGATTCACCAAAAGTATCGATACCAACTACTGCGCCTTCCAAGCCTACATATTTATACCAGAAGTCTGTCACACCGGCTTCGATGGCTATACGTGGCAAGCCCTTGCCCAATACTGCTGCCTTGTAAGCTGCATCCTGACGATCAAATACATCAGTACAAGGCATGGACACTACGCGCACGGCAATACCTTGCTGTGCCAGTTCAGCCGCAGATTTAACAGCCAGTTCAATTTCAGAACCGGTGGCGATCAATACAGCTTTTGCGTCAGCCGCGTCTTGCAAGACATAGCCACCGCGCTGGATATCGGCGATTTGCTGAGAAGTGCGCTCTTGGTACGGCAGGTTTTGGCGAGAGAAAATCAGCGTCGATGGGCCATCATTGCGTTTGACTGCATGTGCCCAGGCTGCGGCAGATTCCACCGTGTCGCATGGACGCCAGTTATCCAGGTTAGGGATCAGACGCATGCTGGAGACGTGTTCTACGGATTGATGCGTAGGGCCATCTTCACCCAGGCCGATAGAGTCATGCGTGAACACAAACAGGGTACGGATTTTCATCAACGCAGCCATGCGGATGGCATTGCGGCTGTAATCAGAGAAAGTCAGGAAGGTTGCGCCAAACGGGATATAACCGCCATGCAGGGCGATACCATTCATCATCGCGCTCATGCCGAATTCGCGCACGCCATAATTGATATGGTTGCCAGCCTGGTTACCACGGACGGCGATGCTTTCTTTCCAGTTGGTCAGGTTGGACCCTGTCAAATCGGCAGAACCGCCGAGGAATTCTGGCAGCGATGGGGCAAATGCCTGGATCGCATTCTGGCTGGCTTTGCGGGTCGCGATGTTTTCTTTTTTCTCTACGCAGGATGCAATCGCATTCGCCACCACTTCATCGAAGTTTGCTGGCAAGTCACCATTCATGCGGCGTGTCAGTTCAGCCGCTTTTTGTGGGAACTGGGCAGTGTAGGCAGCAAATTGCGTATTCCATTCAGCTTCGGCTTTGGCACCGTTTGCTTTGGCATCCCAGGCTTCATAGACATCAGCCGGCACTTCAAATGGTGGATATTCCCAGCCTATATGTGCGCGTACTGCGGCAATTTCCTTGTCGCCCAAAGCGGCACCATGGACATTGTGCGTGCCTTCCATATTTGGAGAACCCTTGCCGATCACGGTTTTGCAGCAGATCAGGGTAGGCTTGTCGGATGTTTTGGCCGCAGCAATCGCATTGGCCACGGCTTCAGCATTGTGACCATCAATGGCAGGGATCACATTCCAGCCATAGGCTTCAAAGCGTTTTGGGGTGTTGTCGGTGAACCAGCCTTCAACATGACCGTCGATGGAAATGCCATTGTCATCCCAGAAAGCGATCAGCTTATTCAGTTGCAATGTACCGGCCAGTGAACAGGCTTCATGCGAAATACCTTCCATCAGACAGCCATCGCCCATGAACACATAAGTGTAATGATCGACGACTTTCAGGTCGCCCTGATTGAATTCGGCTGCCAGAAGTTTTTCAGCCAGTGCCATACCGACTGCATTGGTAATGCCCTGGCCCAGTGGGCCAGTAGTCGTTTCTACACCTGGGGTGATATGCACTTCAGGGTGACCGGCAGTTTTAGAATGCAGTTGACGGAAATTCTTGATCTCTTCGATGGGCAGGTCATAGCCTGTCAGGTGCAACAGCGAATAATGCAACATCGAGCCGTGGCCATTCGACAACACAAAGCGGTCGCGGTTGATCCATTTAGGATTAGCCGGATTGTGGCGATAAAAGCCTTTCCACAAAGCAACAGCGATATCGGCCATACCCATAGGCGCGCCTGGGTGGCCGGAATTGGCTTTTTGTACGGCATCCATGGACAAGGCACGAATTGCATTGGCCATTTTGGTAAGTGTTGCTGGCTGAAGAGATGAAATCATGGTGTCAGAAGGTAGTCTTGAGAAAACTGGTCAGTGTTGCGAGCTGGGGACATGAAACTCTCCCCGCGAAAACCCGATATTTTACCAGAGCATGGGGTCCATACTACAATTGCGACGCTTCAGAAGCGCAAACTTGCTCTTTTAAACTGTAAAATCACTGGGTTTACCTATAAAGCTTACGCATGTCATCAAAAAAACGTCACTTCTCCCTCGACGATCTTGCACGGCAATTTCCTCATGAGGTGTTCATACGCGGTATCAGTTATGCAACAGAAAACAAGGTCAGGGGTTGGAGTTTTGATAATGACTTTGTCGAGAGCGAAGTCCAGGGCAGTGGCCGCAATGTTTATGCGCAAGAAATAGAGCTGGTGTTTGAAAACGGCAAACTGGAAGCCGTAAATGGCTCTTGCAGTTGCCCCGTTGAATACAATTGCAAGCATGTAGCGGCAGTTTTATTGAATATCCTCGACCATCACAACAAAGCCCATGTCCAACCAGGCCATGCCGATGGTAATGATGCTGCGCTGGGTTTCAACGAGCAGAAGTGGTTGCGTGAGCTGGAATTTGCCACGCATGAATCCCCTGCCCCAGTCCCGGTAGCCGACACAGAATTTGCCAAAGACGAGCTGGAAGATGGCATGCTGATTTTCAGCCTGTCCACCGTATCTGGCAGCAAGGAAGTGCGCCTGATACCCGGCAAGGCGAAGCAGAATGCCAAGGGCGACTTAAAATACACCAAGCTGTCACTGGCTGTGCGCGACATGATGAAGTCAGCGAGCTTTTTGCAGGAAGCAGATTACGAATTGCTGGCGCTCTTCAATATGTGCACCATGAATTCGTTTTATTACTCGCATTATTCTCCCAAGGGCAGGATGGGTGCGGTCTTGCTCGAGCGTGTCGCCAAGGCTGGCAAACTGTATTGGCTCATTACCGACAATAAACAAAACCATTTATCCAGGCTGGCATACCACCCTTTGCAACAGGCACACCTGGCCTGGCAAGAAGAAAATGACTACCTGCGCCTGCGCTGGCAACTCGATAGTAGCGATGCAGAGATACATTCCCCACCTTATATCCTGCCGACCGAGCCACCCTGGCTGATAGGGCAAGATAGCTGTGGCGAGCTGCATGTAGCAGCGACCAGCAAGTTCCCGCTACCTGCCCTGATCAACCTGGTGCAGGAAGCGCCACTCCTGGCTGTTGGCCGCGCAGAAACCCGGCAGGCAATGGCCAATCGCTTGCTGGACATGGGCCTGCAAAACCTGATCCCCTTACCAGCAGAACTGGAAGCACAACTGCGTGCAGATATACGAACGCGCCCGGTGCTGGAACTGAATAGTTTGACGACATCCAGCGCATGCACCGATTACGCCATCCTCAGGTTCGCCTATGAAGACGCTATTGCTGAATCAGAACAGCCAGGTGATCATTTACTGCGTCGTGGCCAGAACGGCCTGGAAAAAATACTCAGGGATTTGCCTGCTGAGCGAAGTGCCAGGCAAGCCCTGAGGGACTTTGGCTTTCAGGCGCAAGCCGTGGCAGGCCATGAAAAAGAGCTGTTACTCTGCCTGCCAGACCAGAATGCCTGGCTGAATTTTGCAACAAAAGACTTGCCTGAGCTGATCAGCCAGGGCTGGGACATCCGCCAGCAAAATGATTACCGCTACAACCTGCAGGAAGTGGAAGACTGGTATGCCGAGGTTGACGAAGATAACCAGCAATCCGTCTGGTTTGAGCTTGAACTGGGCATCGTTGTTAACCAGGCCAAAATTTCACTGCTGCCCTTACTGGTCAGCCTGATACGCCAGGCACCGCAAGACTTTAGCCTGGAACAAGTCAACCAGCGCGCCGATGATGAACAAGTCTTGCTGGCCCTGCCAGACAATACCCGCGTCGCCCTGCCCTATGCACGCATCAAGCCTATCCTGCTGATCCTGGGTGAGTTGTATTTCAATGAACAGCAAGGTGACAAACTGCGCCTGCCCATGCTGGATGCGGCACGCCTGGCAGAACTCTCAGCCACTACCCACTTGCGCTGGATAGGTGGCGAACGCCAGCAAAGCTTTGGCAAGCGCCTGGCAGAATTTGGTGGCATCAACAGCATCACGCCCCCCGCAGGTTTGCAGGCCAGCCTGCGCGACTACCAAAAAGAAGGCGTGGCATGGATGCAGTTTTTGCGTGAATACCAGCTTGCCGGCATCCTCGCGGATGACATGGGCCTGGGCAAAACCATACAAACCCTGACCCATATCCTCATGGAAAAAGAAGCAGGCCGTCTGACCCAGCCAGCATTGGTGGTTGCACCCACCAGCCTGATGGATAACTGGGCCAGCGAAGCGCAACGCTTCACGCCTGATCTGCGTGTGCTGGTCTTGCAAGGTAAAGACCGTAGTAAATTATTTGAACAAATCCCGCAGGTCGATTTGGTGCTAACCACTTACGCCCTGTTGCCACGCGATGAAGAAGCCCTGCGCCAGCATCGCTATCATTTGCTGATACTCGATGAAGCACAGTACATCAAGAATGCCCAGGCCAAGGCCAGCCAGACTGCCAGTCTGCTGCAGGCCAATCACCGCCTGTGCCTGACTGGCACGCCGCTGCAAAATCATCTGGGCGAACTGTGGTCGCAATTTAACTTTCTCATGCCGGGCCTGCTGGGCGATATCAAGTCATTTACCAAGGACTTCCAGCACCCCATAGAAAAACTCGGTGACAGTCAGCGCCACGCCTTGCTGACGCGCCGCATCAAACCCTTCTTGTTGCGCCGTACCAAAGACAAGGTAGCGACAGAACTACCAGCCAAGACCGAAGTCTTGCGTCACATAGAACTCAGCGGTGCACAACGCGACCTGTATGAAACCGTACGCCTGGCCATGGATGAAAAAGTCCGCGAAGAAATCGCCAAGAAAGGTGTAGCACGCAGTCAGATCGTGATCCTTGATGCTTTACTAAAACTGCGTCAGGTATGCTGCGACCCGCGCCTGGTCAAGATTACAGGTGCCAAGGCTACCAAAGGTGGCAAAGATAAGATGCCACCGTCTGCCAAGCTGGAGGAATTGCTGGCCATGATCGATGAACTGCTGGCCGAAGGCCGCAAGATCCTGGTGTTTTCACAATTCACCAGCATGCTGGCCCTGATTGCTGAAGCACTGACTGAAAAGCAATTGCGTTTTGCCATGCTGACGGGAGATACCGAACACCGTGGTGAAGTGGTACGCCGCTTCCAGGAAGGCGACATACCCTTATTTCTGATCAGTCTGAAAGCAGGCGGCGTCGGCTTGAACCTGACCGCAGCCGACACCGTCATCCACTATGATCCATGGTGGAACCCAGCCGCAGAAAACCAGGCCACCGACCGCGCCTGGCGCATAGGCCAAGATAAACCAGTATTTGTCTATCGCCTGATTGCCAAGGGTACACTGGAAGAAAAGATACAGGAAATGCAGCAAAAAAAATCTGATCTGGCACGTGCCATACTTGACCAAGGCGAAATCGCCAGCGTGCATCTGACTGCAGAAGACTTGCAGGGTATTTTTGAACCATTGAACTAAAGAAAGACTTATGGAAGGCTTACACCTGACCGCCGACTGCTTTGACTGTGAAGCAGCGCCAGAATATTTCGTCAGCCCGGAAAGCCTGCGCCTCTGCCTCAGCGACATCACCGTTGCTGCTGGCCTGACTATCGTCGGGGAAAAATTTCACCCCTTTACCCATGAAGATGGCAGCCCGGCTGGCGTCACCGGTGCCTTGCTGCTGGCAGAGTCGCATGTTGCCATCCATACCTGGCCAGAACGCAATGCGGTAACGCTGGACGTCTATGTCTGCAACTTCAATCATGACAATGGCAGCAAGGCGAGGCAAATTGTTGATGCCCTGATTGCTGTTTTCCGGCCACGCACAGTATCGCGCCAGGAATTACAGCGCGGTGAACATAGCCAGGCAATGGCCTTTGAAACCCTGACAGCAGACAGCTTTGCCGCCACCCGTATCAATCAGATATTGGCACACCAGAGCAGCCTCATGCAGGATATCGAGATTGTCGACACCAAAGATTTTGGCAAGGTCATGCGCATAGATGGTGCCATGATGACTTCAGAAAAAGATGAGTTCTTTTATCATGAATGCCTGGTGCACCCTGCGGCCATGACCCATCCGGAACCACGCACTGCCCTCATCATCGGCGGTGGTGACGGTGGTTCCTGTGAAGAATTACTCAAGCACCCCAGTATCAACAGCATCACCCTCTGTGAAATTGATGCAGAAGTCGTCAAGATGGCACGTCAGCATCTGCATACCATTCACCGGGGCGCACTGGATGATCCAAAAATACAACACCGTTATGAAGACGGCTTTGCCTATGTCCACAAAAGTACAGAACAATTTGACCTGATACTGCTGGACCTGACTGACCCGGTCAGCCCAAATGGCAGCACATTGGCCGCCACCTGCATGACTGAAAAATTTTTCCAGGCTTGCGCGCAAAGACTGACTGAGCAAGGCATGCTGGTCTTGCATCTGGGCAGCCCCTATTATCATCCGCAACGCTTTGCAGATACCTTGCAGAAACTTCGCCCGGCATTCCCACAGTTACATCCGTATACCGTTTTCATCCCCCTGTACGGCGCTCTCTGGGGTATGGCGATTGCCAGCAAGCACAGCAATCCGGTAACAATATCGGCGTCAACGGTAAATCTTCAGATCAAACACCGTAGATTGCCATTGCTAAAGTATTACAATGGCGAGATACATCAGGCATTATTTGCTTTACCCAATTTTGTAAAAGAGCTGATGTCTTAACCCCATATGGGGATACAGGAGAAACCGTGAGTGCCGCAAAAATAAAACGACATGGCAAACGCAGAGTCAGCCGGACTCTGCCATTAATGCTGGTAACAAGCGCAGCCCTGACTGCGTGCAGTGGCAGCACTGACACTGGTAGTAGTCAAGAACTGACAACTATCCGCGATCAATACAAGAGCCTCGAAGATTGCCGCAAAGACTGGGGTGACGGTGCAGCTTGTGAAACAGTTGCCAGCAGTACCGATTTGAATGCTAACAGCACACCGGCCTCTACCACCGGCAGCACTTATACGGGTAGTGGCAGCCACTATAATGGGTATTCCCATAGCTTTTTCGGGCCATATTATTCACCCGGCTACCGTGATACCGTGCAAAGAAGTTTTGGCGCGCGCAATGCAGGCAGTGATCATGCCATCAGCCGCAATACAACTACCAGCCGCAGCAGCGTCAGCCGCGGTGGTTTTGGCAGCAGTTCCCGCAGCAGCGGAGGCGGTTGATGATACGCACGTCCCTGACACCGCGCACAAACTGGCAGCAGCAATTTGAATCCCTGGGCTTTAGCTATCACTCCATAGATGGCCTGTACTGGGATGAGCGCTATGCCTATCGTTTTACGGCAGAACAAATAGATACGCTGGAACAAGCCAGCCTGGACCTGCATCAGATGTCCTTGCAAGCGGTAGAGCATGTCGTCAAACACGGCATGCAGGAAAAATTTGCCATACCACCAGCTTTCTGGTCACAAGTTGAAGATAGCTGGCGGGCCAAAGAATTTTCCCTTTACGGTCGTTTTGACCTGAGCTGGGATGGCAATGGCGCACCCAAGATGCTGGAATACAATGCCGACACGCCTACCGGGCTGGTCGAATCCAGTGTCGCTCAATGGTACTGGTTGCAGGATGTGCATCCGGATGCTGACCAGTTCAATTCCCTACATGAAAAACTCATAGAGCAGTGGAAGAAATTCCCTGGCTTGGGCTTGCTGCATTTCGCCTGCGCAGGCGGCAATGAAGAAGACGAAGGCAATCTCTCTTACCTGCGTGACACAGCCATACAAGCTGGCTTTGCCACCAAGCAGTGCGCCATAGAATCCCTGGGCTGGGATGAAGATGAAGGCGTGTTTGTCGATGACGCGGATAGCAGGATAGATAATCTCTTCAAGCTCTATCCATGGGAATGGTTGTGCCGCGAAGACTTTGCCAATCATTTGCTGAAGCGGCCCATGCGCATCATAGAGCCAGCCTGGAAAATGATCTTGTCGAACAAGGCAATATTGCCAGTGTTGTGGGAACTGTTCCCAAATCATCCCAACCTCTTGCCTGCATACTTTGATGCCTGGCGCATCAGTGGCAACCATGTGAAAAAGCCTCTGTATTCACGCGAGGGAGAAAACATTTCCATCTATGCCAATGGTGAAGTCATGCATACTGGTGGTGATTATGGCGCAGAAGGCTTTATTTACCAGGCTTATGCGCCACAACCAAAGTTTGATGATGGCATCACACCCGCATACACATCCATCGGTGCCTGGATCGTTGGTGATGAACCAGCCGGCATAGGCATACGCGAAGATGAAACTCTGATTACAAAAAATACCAGCCGTTTCATTCCCCATTATTTTGTAGAATAGGATTACTCATGAGCGAACAATTACTGGCACACGGGCTACTCGCCTTCTTCAGCCATATCGCAGCGGCCTTTGTCTTATTAACCCTGTTTATCGTCGTGTATATACGCATCACGCCTTACCGAGAAATTGCCTTGATACGTGAAGGCAATATCGCAGCGGCCGCCAGCCTGTCTGGTGCCTTGCTGGGCTACTGCACCGCCCTGGCATCTGCCATTGCCAATAGCGTCAGTGTGATCGATATGAGCTTCTGGGGTCTGGTCGCGCTGGTTATACAATTACTGGCCTTTGGTATTGCCCGTTTGCTGATACCAGGAATCATCTCGGACATTCCCAATAATAAAATCGCCTCCGGCATTTTCCTTGGCGCATTAAGTCTGGGCCTGGGAATGATCAATGCCTCATGCATGACATACTGATTTTTTTACCAGATTCGACCCAGAGAATTGCATGCCACGTTTTTACTGCCCACTTCCCTTAAGCATAGGGGCCACCATCAACTTGCCGGACGAAGTTGCGCATCACGTATTTGTGTTGCGCCAGAATGTGGGTGACCACATCAACATCTTCAATGGTGAAGGGGGCAGTTATGTCGCCACACTTACTCAGGTAGCAAAGAAAAATGTTCAGGCTGAAGTAAAAGTATTTTTGCCGGAAGAGTGTGAATTACCTTATTCACTCAATCTCGTGCAAGCCCTGCCTGAAGCATCGAAGATGGACTGGATCATAGAAAAAGCCATGGAACTGGGCGTCAGTGCCATACAGCCCCTGGCAGCACAGCGTTGCGTGGTCCGCCTAACTGCAGAACGGGCTGAGAAGAAACAAGCGCACTGGCAAGGAATTATCGTTGCCGCTGCCGAACAGTGTGGCCGCAACCGCCTTGCCCATCTGGCACCTGTCATGAATTTCAGCCAGTGGCTGGGGCAGCAAGACTTGCATCAAAGAATATTGCTGACACCACGTGCAGAACAGTCTCTGGCTGACTGGTCGCGTCACCATCCGGCACAGGCGGTCAGCCTCATGGTGGGACCTGAAGGTGGCTATTCTGACGAAGAAGAATCCCTCGCCATCAAGCATGGTGTACTGCCGCTGTCCATAGGGCCGCGCATCTTGCGTACAGAAACGGCAGGCCTGGCAGCGATTACCATCCTGAATGCAGCCTGGGGTGGCATGTGAGCCTGAATGAATGGCAATCAGGAAAAAAATTTCTCTCGCCGTAAAACATTGTCAAATTTCATACAGAGTTCACAATTCTCGCCGATACTCAGCCATACACTTGCAGCACTTTACCAATTCAGAAGGAAATATCATGAGTTTATTCGATAGCGCATTAAGCATGCTTGGCAGCGTGAGCCAAAACAGCGGCGGCAATGCCTCATTGATGCAGGCAGCAGTCAGCATGCTGGGTGAAAGGCAACCGGGTGGAGTAGGCGGTTTGCAAGCACTGATCAGTGCTTTTCATCAGGCTGGCCTGGCAGATATCGTGCAATCCTGGGTAGGCACTGGTCAAAACATGCCTATCTCTGCCGCACAAATCCAGCAAGCCCTGGGCGGCGGTCAATTGCAACAACTGGCGAGTGCAGCAGGCATCTCTCACGAAGGCGCAGCCAGCCAACTGGCTGAATTCTTGCCTGGCATCATCGATCACCTGACACCACATGGCCAGGTGCCAGAGGCTGGCAACATCGATCCGGCCGCGGTGCTGCAGCAGTTTTCCTCTCTGTTTGGCAAATAAGTCTTAGCAGTCTGTAAGGATAAAAAAAACAGCGACATGCATTTTTGCTGTCGCTGTTTTTTATGGTGCAAGATATATCTCCACCCTCTCCTTACCCCGGCCTATGTTATTTCGCTTTAACCTGACCTGGCCCAATTCACCCGTGCGCCTGACGTGAGTACCGCCACAGGGTACACGCGAAAATCCGGCAATTTCCCAATAACGTCTTTCCGTGGCCTCATCGTCAAAGGCACAATTGATGTCGAGATCGGCAGCTATGATGGCCTGTGCTTGTTCTGCATATGCAGGCAACAAAGGAGCAATGCTCTCGCTCCAGACAAAATCTATACGCGCCTTGTCCTGCGCGATGTGGGCCCCAGCCTTGCATATGCCAGGCAGTGATTTATAAAACAATTCCAGTACCAGCTCAGCAGCAAAATGCAGGCGCATAAGACGATAACGTCTCTCCCAGTCTATGCAGACTTCCACGTCCTGCCCCAGTTGCAAGCCATGCGCATCGGCCAGCGTATACACCAGCTCCAGCCCTTCCTTGCGCGCAGCCAGGACAGGCAGGCCGGCTATACTGCCAGCATCGCTCTCCTGCCCACCAGAAAACGCGAAGAAAATCGTCGAAGCGAGGCAGATATCATTGCCATCTATCTTGCTGACTTGTGTCAGCAAGCTGGTTTGATAGGGGTCATCCCAAAAAATTTTCTTTGTCATTTGCTTCCTCAAGATACCAGGCGGACAATGCTTCACGACTCGCTTTCCAGCTATCAGGAATACCATCATCACCCACGTACGAGGCGACGACACCGCCTACTATCGCGCACAGGGTATCGCGGTCACCACCAGCGCTGACGGTCAGCCACATCGCTTTTTCAAAATCTTCCAGCGCCTGGGCGCAGCACCACAAGGCCAGTGGCACGGTATCTTGTGCGGACATATTATTGCCATTACCCAAAACAGAGACTGGAAAATTCATAGATCCTGCCTTAGCCATGGACTGTGCACGAACCAGTTTCGAACGCACCTCGGTTTGCGGCAAACAGTCAATAATTTTGCCCAGAAATTCTGCATGTGTGGGTCTTATCCCGGCATCTCTGTAAAGGCAAGCCTGGGCTGCACAGAGCGCAACTGCAACAGCTCCTGCTATTCCTTCAGGATGAGCATGCGTTACTTCGGCAGACAAACTGGCCTGCTTCATCAGCAGTTCCAGGTCATCTGCGAAGTATGCCCCAAGTGGCGCAGCACGCATGGCAGCTCCATTACCATAAGACCCTTGCCCCTCAAACGCACTGGCAACCACATCCTGCCATGGCTCCCCTGTATCAATGCGAGCCAGCACCCTGTGCATGGATGGGCCATAGGCACGGTCATAGCTATAGTGTTTCGCAAAACTTTTTGCGAGCATGTCCTGATCAATTTCACCGTGAACACGCAATACACGCACGATGGACAATGTCATCTCGGTGTCATCGGTAAAGTACCAGGGAGCTTCAGGTAATTGCCTGCCCTCTGCAAGCAGCAACTGATTTTCCGTTTGAAAAAAACACTGACCAAAAGCATCCCCTATGGACAGTCCTTCCAGTGAAATGAGTGCACGTTCTAATGATTTCATTATTCAAGTATTTTTTTATTCGGTGTCAGAAAAATGAAAGCCGCTAGTCTTTGCAATTTCCCAGCACCTTACGAATTTCTTCGACAAATTGTTCCACTTCTCGCTTGCCCTGGGTATCCGTTTTCAGGTGGCTCATACGCAATTTGACAAAATTATTGTTCAATCCTGTCAAATAAGTGTAAGACGATAATAGCTTATCTCCCATATCCAGCTCATAAGCTCGCCACATGAATTGTGGCCCGCAACCTTTAAAACTTGAAATGGTGCTACCGGCCCCTGCCAGATTGACGGCCTTGACTTGTCCCATTACTGCCAGCTGCTTGACTTCAGCAATGACCTGGGCAAAGTGTTTATGAATGATGGGTGAACCAACGCCATTGGGGATTTCGCTCAGCCCCGCGTTATAAATATAAATCGATCCGACAACCGGTCCATTGCCCTGATACCGGATATTTACGCCCAGTTCTTTCTTGGGAAATTCTTTCTTTTCACCGTAAGTCAATGCGCCAACTTTATCAGGGAAAGTGACATTAATTGAATTTTCAAAAACACTTGCCACGGCATTGGTAGTTGCGCAAAAAAGTGCGAAAGAAAATAAATAGCGATGCATGGTCTGGCTTCCTTAATGAGCGCTTCTTGTTAGAAATATTGATTGAACTGATTTTTTTGTTTGGAGCTTACTGGTACTACACACTCAAAGCCTCGACGCTAGAGATTAATGCTAATCGCGGGCAACAGTGCGAAGCAGCAAAAGCTGGGTACCAGAGAGTAAGCTCGTCGCTATCAACAGGGCGATAGACATGGGTTGCATGAATGCTTCATTCCCGGCAATAACAAAAGCGCAATGTATCACCACCGTGAGAAAACCCAGGAATGCGATGAGCTTGTAGTAAAAAACAGAAGCTTTCTTATTTATTGCCACCCGGCCCTGTGCATATAAGACCAGGGCAATAATAGGCAAATTCAGTAGCAGGTTGAGCTGGTTTCCTCCTGGAAGATGGAATAGCTCCCACTCATGCCAGTAAGCAGCATCAATCTGATGGGTAATCAAAACTGTGGCGTTGATGAGGAAGAGCGTTTGCAGCCGTGGCGTCAATAGCATTGTGGGCACATTTCAGAATGTTTTACCAAAAAGCAAATAGCGTTTAGTCTAGCACAGGCAATCTTGTCGACTCTGGCTTTCATTCATCCTTGATGCTATATCCCGCACGTCTCAATATAGTCAAGCCATCTTCTATCATGAGCGTCTGACGTTGAGCTTGCCAGCCTTGCTCAATACCGCCAACAATCAGCAAACGCGCAAAACTGGGGAGGTGTAAATTGACTTCTCCAATTCCAGATGTCAGCCAGTTTCCAGCTACTGTCGCACTGGTGTGGAAATGAATATGCAAAGCTGTCGTTTTATATGTTTCAAGAAAGGCGGTGAATTTCACTTGTACTGCATAGTCAGCGGTCACGTCCGCCCGTGGCAGATATAAAGCTTTCACAATCCAGAGAAAGTTGTCGTCGCCTATCTTTAATCGTCTTAATTTGGATTTTGCCATACGCTTGCTGATACTGGCTTATGCAGCAACAGGACAGCTACGCCTGATGGATTCATGACTCATCAAAAATTTCCAGTAATGTTCGTATGCAGGTAAATCAGTGATTGGCACACCAAGGTCCAGCGCCTTGCGATAAATGATGCTGACAAAAATATCGGCCTGCGTGAATTGTGTACCAACGGCAAACTGACTGCCCAGCCACAAACGTGGCTGCAGTTTTTGCAAGTTCATCAACAACCACTTTGCTCTTACCGGACGCATCTGATCCTTGTTCCAGTCAGGATGAAAAAATCGCACCGTACTACTGTTTTGTTGCGGGTGTATGGATGAATTAACTGCCTCGCAAATTTCGCGCACCTGGGCACGGGCAAAGGCTGCTTCGTATTGCAAAGGTGGATGGGGCGCGATCTCTTCAATAAACTCAGCCATGGCCATGGATTCGCTTAAAGCGATACCATCTACTTCCATCAAAGGCACACGAGCAAAGGGGCTCAGCAATCTGACCTGCTCGCCAACATTGCCCAGCCCGACATCGATACGCTCGTACTCGACTTGTTTGTAGTCTAGTATCCACAACAAGCGTTCGCAGCAGTTAGCATCTGGTGCGTGATAAAACCTGATCTTCATTTTTGATCTCCAGCATTCGTTGGCAAGATGGCATATATTACCGCGAATCGCACAAATGAAAAAACCCGCCAGACTTGGCGGGTTTTCCCGTTTTTACTACTCAAGCATAGGAAAAAAGTTTATTGCGAAATCAGCGATATATCGTCGATCAGGAAAGAAGTCGCTGTCACACTGCCCTCAATACCCACAAAATAAACGCGTATGGTCTGGCCTTTATAGCTGCTCAGGTCAAAGGTTTTGTTGACATAGGTCGTACCCTTATTCAGGTTCGAGTACGTCGCCAGTGTTGCCAGTACCGTGCCACTGCTGTTTTGTATTTGTAGTTTGAGGGTATCGTAAGCCTGGGTTGTCGTGGTTTCTGCCGAACTGACTTTCAGCCAGAAACTCAGGCTGGCGGATGTGGCAGCAGCGGGGACAGTCACTTGCTGATACAGGGTATCAGTGTGGGCACTGCCATAGCCATTGAGCCAGGCTTTGTAGCTGCCTGTGCGCGATGCTTCAGAGCCACCGGTACTGATAACGCCTGAACTGGCCGTCCATGAACTTGCACCACTCTCAAAGCCACCGTTGGCAATCAGCTGTATAGAGGTACTGTTATTGACAGTAAAACTCACGGCAGAAGAAGTACCAATATTATTGGCAGCATCATAGGCTTTGGCAACCAGGCTATGCGTACCATTCGCTAAAGTAGTCGAATTCAGTGTCGTTGAATATGGTGAACTTGTGCTGGTCGCTTTCAGTGCACCGTCAACATAAAACTCAACTTTGGTCACGCCCACATTATCTGTCGCTGTCGCTGACAGGCTAATATTACCGCTAGTGCCGCTTTCACTGGCTGACACGGTAGGTGCAATCGTATCACTGACAGGGTTATTGATAGTGAAACTGACTGCCGATGAAGTGCCAACATTATTGGCCGCATCATACGCTTTGGCGACCAGGCTGTGGCTGGCGTTAGTCAGAGTCGTTGAGTTCAGCGTCATACTGTAAGGAGTGCTGGTGGCAGTGCCTTTGAGTGCACCATCTACATAGAACTCAACTTTGCTGACACCGACATTATCTGTCGCATTGGCAGACAAGGTGATATTGCCACTAGTACCGGATTCGCCTGCACTGACTGTCGGTGGTGTGCTGTCTGTACTATTCGATTGGGTAACCCAAATCGGTGCAGACCACAGGATTTTACCGTCATCCTGGGTGATTTTTGCATAGTAAAAATGCTCGCCCACTGCAGGAGTAATCGTTGTCGTCGCAGTATTCGATAATTGCGTGACTGTTCCGTTTCGGCCTGGCACGCCTTCATAGATCACCACGCTGGAAACTGTGCGTCCACTGGTGCTGGCAAAATTACTGACCAGGGTCAAGGCACCACTATTGGAGAAACGCTCACCCATGATGTGGCCATTTGCAGTCAGGACGATTTGCGAAGACTTGTCCATGGTGGCAAAGATACGACGCGCTTTGAGGGCATCAACAAAATTTGTCGTATTCAGCGCAGCGCCGTTTGCCAGCAGAACACCCGTACGATTGGTATAAGATGCGCCCCAGTTGGCACAGTGATTATCCTGGTTTGTTGTAAACGCCACGTGGAAGCCAGCTTCCAATGCCTTGTTGCAGGCACCTTCATAAGTGCTGCGGCTGGTTTCTGTCTCGGTGGTATTGGTTGAAAAAGCAGAAGTATTCAAGACTTCACAAGCCACCATGGCCTGGTCACCATCGGCGGTATAGCCAAATGCCGTGCTATTCACAAGGAATTGCCCACTGCTTGATGGATGGTTGAACTGACCTACCCAGCCACGCTGGCGCATCAGGGTATACAAACCGGCATAATCATTTTTTGTGGTGAGCGTATCAGCAAGCAACTGGTTGCTGCTATTGTATTCCCATCCCAATAATTCACTGGCATTGAAAATATTCAAATGGCCGCCGTTGTTAATGACACCCCACTCCAGGCCATAAATACCCAAGAAACCCGCATGACTGGAATTGAAACTGCTTGCCGCATTCAAACCTGATTGAAACAGATTTTTAGCAGTGACAGGATTGGCAGAAGTATTGGTGCTATCTGAACCATCATACATATGGTTATGCTCAGACGTCATCAAAAAATCCAGGCCCTTGTTCAAGGCGTATTGATAGGCATCCGTTGGGCCATAAGCGGCAGACTGTGGATTTTGTGCGCCGGTACATGAAGTGAGCTCACCACCGCCATCACTGTGGTTGGTCTGGCTGTGCAGGTTACCGTAATAAATAGTGTAAGGCAGTGAGCCTGTTGCGGGTGCTGGTGGTGGAGCTGCGCCTGCTACGGTTTTAGCTGCGGCAGTGGATGAAGTAAGAAGCGCCTTGCTGGCCTTGGTCGGCAAAGCAGCAAAGCTTGGCATTTTTGGCGTAGCCAGGTTACCGACTTGCAAAGGCCAGCTTTGAGTAATGATTTCAGTGTCGTGGACTGCCAATGCGCGCTCAACAATGGAGGCAACAGTGCTGGCAGGGGCCGCTTGAATAGCTGACGTGTCCGTTGCCTTGGCGGTAAGCCTAACCTGATAGACACCGTCTTTCAGTGCGGCACCAGTCGGGCCTCGACCACTCCAGAACATTTGCGCAGTAACAGTTTTCTTGAACAGTTTTTCAGTACCATACCAGCGATCAACGACTTTACCATCACTGCCCAGCAACTCTATGCGCCACGTAATGGTCTGCTCTTTCGTCACATAAGGGTATTCGAACTCCATCGTGAAATAACGGGATTCAGCACCTGCTTTGGCGTCTGCTTTGTACGGCACATGCAGACTGGCCTCAAACTCATGATGATCCGGGATGGATGCCTGGGCAGTTTGCATACCCGCGAAACTGACTGAACAAACAAGACTGAGCTGCCATGCCAGTGCTTTTAATTTACTGGCTTGTTGTAAACCTTGCATAAAAATTCCCCTGATGATTATTGATTATTGTGTGTGGCTGTCCCACACACATCCTCATTCAGTTGAAATTCTTAAAACAGAGAAAAATCCTGCTCGCGTCAGTGTTCCCGGCAGGACACACTGCGTTTTCTCGCTTCTTTTATTCCAGCCTTGTTCAGATATCTGTAAGCAGCCATTCTTGTACATCTCTACCTATTCTTCTTACCACCATGCTGTCTGCAGCTTTCCAGAAACGAGATTTAACGACAGTTGAACTAAGCAATCGTTTGCGCAAACGATTACTAGATTAACATCCGCTTATGTCAGTTTTGTTACCGGGGTTTGACTTTTTTTAACAAATTTGTGAAAAAACCACTCTTGCTTATTTGTTTGGTGCATTTTGTGTGTGTTTGCACCACAGTTTTTATGGGTGCACCAAAAAAGGATAGGAAATTTTTTTCCATCAGGAAATTTAAATTTCCTTAGCGAAATATTTTTTGAGGAACGACGGTAGGTTACTGAACTCAGGCACGCAATGCGGACTGATGCCGCATCAACCAGTCTATCTGTTCTTCGGTATCGGGAACCGTGACACCTCGTGCTTTACTTACCAGCGCCAGGGCGGCGGCGGCATCAAGTCCATGCCTCAGTAAAACTGCTGAAGCAAGCAGGCCTGTGCGTCCTATTCCGGCACGACAATGGATGACAGTATTTTTGCCATTGAAAATATCACTATGCAGTTGCGTCACCAGTTTCTGTGTGGCAGAAATGGAGGGTGGCAGCCCCCTGTCCTTGATAGGGAAGTGCATGAAGTCGACCTGATTCATTAAACATAAATCAGGCGCTGTCTGCAAACCCAGTTCACGGATTTCATGGATCTCCAGCATGGAGACCAGCCTGTGTATGCCAAATTGCGCGATGCCGCGAAACTCGCCCTCTATCCATTCGCCTGCAACAGGCTTGGCCATCACTGCAAGAAAGCCCCGACCTATTTGGTTGACTTTATAAATGTCCGGGCGCATGGATAGAGTTCTTTAATATGAATAAATCGATTTTACTTGCCAGCATCTTTGAGCATCAATTTCTTGATCATCCCCACAGGTGCGCTGCCATAACTCAGGAATTGCTCATGGAATTGCTTTAGCTTGAACTTGTCGCCTTGCTGCTTTTTGAGTTGCTCGCGGAATTCCAGTATCTCGCTATAGCCGCTGAAATAACTGGTCAACTGCACTGAGGTATATTGCACGCGCGACCATTTACCGTCGGACTCTGCCTTGGTCTGGAAAGCCTGGTTTGTCAAAAAATCTTTGGCTTCTGCTTCTGTCATGCCCAATACATGTACTTGATAATCAAGGATGGTATTGCAGACGGCACGCAGGTTCCATTTGTAGTACATGAGCCACATCTCTGGTGTATTGTCGCCATAGCCAGACTCAAGCATCATGCGTTCGCTATATACTGCCCAGCCTTCTATCATGGCACCATTGCCAAACAGTGTCTTGATCACAGAGGGCGATTTATTCGCATGTTGCAGTTGGGTGTAATGACCAGGAATGGCTTCATGGATATTCAATATTTGCAAAACCCAGTGATTGTACTCACGCAAGGTGCTTTCAATTTGCTCTGCTGGCTGGCCATCGAATGGGGTGACGTTGTAATAGGTCTTGTCGTTTGGCCTGAAGATGCCTGGTGCTTCTATCGAGGCGACAGTGACGCCACGCTGATATTCTGGCGTCTCACGAACGACCAGGGGCTTCTTCAAATCCAGGCTGACCAGATCATGTTCGCGTATCCATTTTTCCAGTTGTGGCAATTGCCTGCGGATTTCAGGATACAAGTCTTTTGCCGCCACATGTTTCTCAGACAGTTTGTCGATGACCATGGCAATTTTCTTGACGCGGTCAGCAGGCTTGGCTTGCCCGCCCATGGTTTTTTCCCAGAGCTGGTCAGCCAGTTTTTCCATATTATTATGCGCTTCGTCCCTGGCTTTCAAGGCGCGCTGGTAAGTTTGCTCTGCTGTCAGTGAAGACTGGATATCAGCAGTAAATTTACCTTCATACAAATCCTTGCCTATGCGGAAAGAACGGGCAGTAGCTGGGTCAAGATTTTTTTCGAGAGCCTCGAGGAACTGCACATAATCACTCACGGCAGCACGTGCATTTTTTAAACCATCTTGCAGCGCCTGTTTGTCTTTCTCATTCAACTTTTCTTTTGCAGCGGCCTTTTCCAGTTCAAGCAATACCGAGGTGGCACCGGCACTTTGCTTGATTGCCAGACGGGTATGTTCAACTGTAGGGTTCTTGATGCTGGCTTTGGCTGCGGCATAGTAGGCAGGCACAGCTTGCAGGCGCTGTATTGCTACCTGTACCCGTTTTGCCTTTGGCGCAAATTCAGTATTGAGGATGGCGTCAAAACTGCCAGCGATATTGTGCTGGCTTGGGTTCCATTCAAATTCACGGAATTGCGTCATGTACCAGCGTGCAGCATTCAGGTAATTGCGTATCAAAGCAAGATCTGTCTGCTCCTTGGCAGATAAAGCTTCTGCATCGACCTTAGCTAATTGCGCCAGCCAGTTATCGGCAAAAGCAACATAAGCATCACGGGTCGCCTGGCTGGGCAAGATCAGCTTGTTGGCATCATGATAGCGGCCTGCAGCCATCGCCATGTCCGGATCCTGCTGCCATAAGGCGTTCAGGAACGAGGTCTTGATCTGCGCAAAACCCTGATCGGCTTTTTTACTCGCTGCCACTGGGTCAGCAGTAGCAGACATACTGACAGGTGCAGCCAGCATCAATGAAGAGAGCAAGGCAGCAATCAGAACAGGACGAGCAGGAAAGGCAGGATGAAGGCGGATAGGCATGGTAGATGTCTCGCAGACTTAATATATTAAGAGGCATGAGGTTAACACAAGATAAGCTTGGGCACATGTATTTTTGTTTAATGGCAGACAAAGAGACGAGACGGGCAAATCACCTCTTGTATCGCTACCTGAATCCTCTCGATCTGGTCTTAAACCTCAACGCAAAGCTTTTATTTGTTACACTCCAGCCTTGGCAAGGGTCACAGCCCTGCTCTTACCACAAAAGAAAAATATGAACACCCCCAACCCTGCTCTGCAATTGCACTGGACAGAAAACGACGAAGCACGCTCATGCCGCTGGCATTCCGAGAGTGGTGCACCTGCACCAAAACGCGTGCAAATCGCCGATGACCGCATGAATGTGGAAACTGCCTACAAACTGGCCTGCGAAGGCACGGCCCTGCTATGGCGTGGTGATTACCACAATGCCAAACAGCTATTGCAGGCACTGGCCCGTCGCATTGATAAAAAACCAGCAAGGGCCACAAAAAAAGCCAAAGTGCCAGAATCTGCCAAAGAGGCATTCAACCTGCACCGCCAGGCACAATCACAAAGAGCGCGCGTGCTGGCCATGGTCTTGATCCCCTTTGAAGCTGACTACCGCATCACCTTGCGCCGTGCACCAGATGTAACGCAAGCCTGCAAGGAAGTCTATGGTGAACCCAGCACTGCCTTTGTGGCTTCCCTGCGTGAATTGCTGGGTCTGATAGGCGCGCATGAATGGCGCAAGAATGGTGTAGAGATCGCTGCGCTGGGTGCAAAAATCCACCCTTACTATGGCGTGTTCTCACCAGTACGTGGTGAATACATAGACTTGCTGGCAAAAGCCCCGCTACCATCGACCACACTGGCTTTTGATATTGGCGTGGGTACTGGCGTATTGTCTGCCTTGCTGGTCAAGCGTGGCGTCAAAAAAATAGTCGCGACCGACCAGGATCAGCGCGCGCTCGCCTGCGCCCGTGAAAACATAGACAGGCTGGGTTTGTCCGGCCAGATTGAATTAGTGCAGGCTGATCTGTTCCCGTCTGGCCGCGCGCCCCTGATAGTCTGTAACCCGCCATGGCTGCCGGCACGCCCCAATTCACCAATAGAATACGCCGTCTATGACCCCGACAGCCGCATGTTGCGCGGTTTTCTGGCTGGCGTGGCAGAACATCTGGAGCCGCAAGGCGAAGCCTGGCTCATCATGTCTGACTTTGCAGAACACCTGGGCCTGCGTACTGCGGCAGAGTTGCAGGGCTGGATAGACACCGGTGGCCTGACGGTAGCGGGCAAGATGGACATAAAGCCCCGTCATCCAAAATCCACCGATGAAAACGATCCCTTGCATGCAGCCCGCGTCAAAGAAGTTACTTCATTATGGCGTTTGAAATTAAAATAGCATTTGTATTTGTGGTCAGTAGCCGCCAAGTCACTGACCACCAGAATTGATTAATCGTTTAGAAAATTAGCATCATGATCAACAAACCCGCTCGCATCCTGACCTTTAAATGCAAAAATTGCAGCAAATCCGTCCAGGTTTTCCTGCAAAAAGTTTCTGCCTGCTCCCATATTCAACCCTATCAAGGCATTTGCAACTGCGGCGAGATCATGAAACATGCGACTGGCAACAAAGAAGCTGTTCAGTCTTACCTGAGCTCCAATGATGTTTTGTGGTCACATCATCATTGATTCATATCCCAAATGCTGAGAAATGTGAGGATTTCACGAATTAATCCCTTGTGAAATTTGCATTTCCATCTCAGATCAGGTCTATAGCCAGACGAAAGCATTTATAATCCAAGGCTTTGCAGCAGTTTTCTGGAAACAATGAAGGTATTTCGCGGACTTCCAAATGCAGCCTCCCGTGCCTCCTGTGCACTGGCGATAGGCAACTTTGATGGCGTGCATCTTGGTCATCAGACTTTGCTTGCCCGCTTGCGGGATGCCGCCACACGCCTGGGTATAGAAGCGGCCGTCATGACATTTGAACCACATCCGCGTGCATTCTTTGCGCAGATGCTGGGGGACTTGTCGAAAGCGCCTACCCGGATCGCCAATTTGCGGGACAACATGGCTTCGCTCGAGGCTGCTGGTGTTGACCGCGTTATCGTTGAACATTTCAATGCTCACTTTGCTGCATTGTCACCGCAAGACTTCATAGAAAAAGTGCTGGTCGATGGCCTGCATGTTAAATGGGTCATGGTCGGTGAAGATTTTCGCTTTGGTGCCAAACGTGCTGGCGATATCGCTACATTGACTGAAGCGGGACAGCGTTTTGGCTTTACCGTTGAAACCCTGCCTTCTGTACAAAACAAGGGCGTGCGCATTTCTTCATCTGCCGTGCGATTAGCTCTCTCCAATGGTGATTTTGATGAAGCAGAAGCCTTGCTGGGTCACCCTTATCGTATTTCAGGCCATGTGGTGCATGGTCAAAAGCTGGGGCGCACCATAGGTTTTCCTACACTGAACCTGCGTATCGCCCATCACCGCCCCGCCCTGCATGGCATCTTCATAGTACAGGTACATGGCCTGGCAGACCAGCCTTTGCCGGCCGTTGCCAGCCTCGGCGTACGCCCTACTGTTGATGACAGTGGCCGTGTGCTGCTGGAAACCCATGTATTTGATTACAGCGGTCATGCCTACGGCAAAGTCGTGCAGATAGAGTTCTTGAAAAAACTGCGCGACGAAGAAAAATACATAGACCTGCCTACCCTGACTGCGGCCATCAATAAGGACGCTGAACAGGCACGTGCCTACTTCGCCGACAGCCGCCGTCCTGCCCGCTCTGCCACTGACCGAATTTGAAGCTCACACATTGTTCGTTGTCATTGCCTGTGACTTCACCCTGATTTTAAAAAAATAGAAAACTCATTATGTCTGAAAACAAAGCGGCAAAAACTGCCAGTAAATACCCGGTCAATATGACCGAAACAGCATTCCCCATGCGCGGCGACTTGGCCAAGCGCGAACCCAAGTGGGTCAAGGAATGGCAAGACAAGAAAATCTATGAACGTGTGCGCAAAGCATCTGCCGGTCGCCCAAAATTCATCCTGCACGACGGCCCGCCGTATGCCAATGGTGATATCCACCTGGGTCACGCTGTCAACAAGATCTTAAAAGACATGATCGTCAAAGCCCGAACCATGGCTGGCTTTGATGCACCGTATGTGCCAGGCTGGGATTGCCATGGCATGCCTATCGAAATCCAGGTAGAAAAACTGTTTGGCAAAAACCTGCCCGTGGCCGAAGTACATGCCAAGGCACGTGTATATGCGAATGAACAGATAGAAAAACAAAAAGCCGGCTTCATCCGCCTGGGTGTTTTGGGTGAATGGGACAATCCCTACAAAACCATGGCATTTGGCAATGAAGCGGACGAATTGCGCGCACTTGGCAAATTGCTGGAAAAAGGCTATGTCTATCGTGGCCTGAAACCAGTTAACTGGTGTTTTGATTGCGGTTCTGCGCTGGCAGAAGCTGAGGTCGAATATGAAAACAAGCGCGATCCATCTATCGATGTTGGCTTCCCGTTTGCAGAACCAGCAAAACTGGCAGCAGCTTTCAAACTGGACAAACTGCCACTGGACAAAGGTTACTGCGTCATCTGGACTACAACGCCATGGACCATCCCATCCAACCAGGCGCTGAACATGCATCCGGAAATCACTTACGCCCTGGTCAAAACCCAGCGCGAAGGTGAAGATATCCTGTTGATACTGGCTCAAGACCTGGTTGAAGCCAGCCTGACCAACTACGGCCTGACAGGTGAAGTGATCGCAACTTGCCTGGGTGCTGATTTGTCTGAAATCAAATTCAAACATCCACTGTCAGCACTCGATGCTGGCTATGACCGTTTTTCTCCCGTCTATCTGGGTGAATACGTGAGTACAGAAACCGGTACCGGCGTGGTTCACTCTGCGCCTGCCTACGGTATCGAAGATTTCCAGTCATGCAAGGCGCATGGCATGAAGGATGATGACATCATAGCCCCAGTCATGGGTGATGGTAAATTCGCATCCAGCCTGCCTTTCTTTGCTGGTATGACGATATGGGAAGCATCCAAGCCTATCTGCGACAAGCTGCGTGAAGCAGGCACCCTGTTCTCATTCAAGATGTTTGAGCATAGCTATATGCATTGCTGGCGTCATAAAACACCCATCATCTACCGCGCCACTTCACAGTGGTTTGCCAGCATGGACAATACGCCCAAAGCGGGCGGTGACAGCCTGCGCCAGACCGCATTGAAAGCCATCGATGAAACTGCCTTCTTCCCGGCATGGGGCAAGGCACGTTTGCATGGCATGATCGCCAACCGTCCTGACTGGACACTGTCACGCCAGCGTCAATGGGGTGTGCCTATGGCCTTCTTCCTCCATAAGGAAACTGGCCAATTGCATCCACGCACACCAGAATTGCTGGAACAAATCGCCCTGCGCATAGAAAAAGAAGGCATAGAAGCCTGGCAGAAAATCGAAGTTGCTGATTTGCTCGGCGATGAAGCAGCCATGTATGTGAAAAACCGCGACACCCTGGACGTGTGGTTTGATTCTGGTGTAACGCATCAGACTGTATTGCGCGGATCACATAAAGAGCAATCAGCCTTCCCGGCAGATCTTTATCTGGAAGGTTCTGACCAGCATCGTGGCTGGTTCCACTCTTCGCTGTTGACAGCGTCGATGCTGGATGGGCGTGCGCCTTATAAAGCTTTGCTGACACATGGCTTCACAGTTGATGGCGATGGCAAGAAAATGTCCAAGTCTTTGGGCAATACACTGGCACCGCAAAAGATCTCTGACACCCTGGGTGCTGACATCTTGCGTCTATGGGTAGCATCATCTGATTATTCGGGTGAACTGTCTATCTCTGACGAAATCCTGAAACGTGTGACTGAAGCTTATCGCCGCATCCGTAATACCTTGCGCTTTTTGCTGGCTAACACGTCTGACTTCGATGCAGCAAAAGATGCTGTTGCGATCAATGAGTTGCTGGAGATAGATCGCTATGCCATCGCCAATGTGGCAGCATTGCAAAAAGATATCCTGATACATTTTGATGCATTTGAATTCCACCCTGTGGTCAGCAAATTGCAATCTTTCTGCTCAGAAGACCTCGGTGGCTTCTATCTCGACATACTGAAAGACCGCCTGTACACCAGTGGTACGACTTCGCATGCCCGTCGTTCTGCACAAACGGCGATCTGGCATATCACTCAATCACTGTTGCGCCTGATGGCACCGATGCTGTCTTTCACTGCTGAAGAAGCATGGCAATTCTTTGCAACTGCCGATGCCTACAAAGACAGCGATGAAACCATCTTTACGCAAACTTATTACAGTTTGCCAGAAGTCGCTGATGCAGAAACCTTGCTAGCCAAGTATGCCGCCCTGCGTGCAGTTCGAACGGATGTGACCAAACAACTGGAAGAAGTACGTGTTGCTGGTGGCATCGGTTCATCCCTGCAGGCAGAAGTGACGATCAAGGCCAGCGGCAGCAAGTTTGATGTATTAAACAGCTTTGCTGACGACCTTAAGTTCACCCTCATCACTTCAGCAGCAGGTGTGGAACAGGTTGCCAGTGAAGCAGAAGAAGCGGTAGTTGTCACGCCATCCAAATACGAAAAATGCGAGCGTTGCTGGCATTATCGAGCGGATGTGGGCAGCAATGCTGACCATACTGGTTTGTGTGGCCGCTGCGTAAGTAATCTGTTTGGTACTGGCGAAGCTCGTCGTTTTGCCTGATTTTTGATCCGGTGAGGCTCTGTATTGAGCCTCACTTTTGAGTCTCGCTTTTGAGCCTAACTCCTCCCGTCTCAATAACATTTTTCCATTCATGGCAACCAAAAAACGTAGCAATGCCTCTGGCAGCTCATCTGGCTCTTCGGCATCCAGTTCAGCCACGGTACTCTGGCTGGGTTTTGCCGCCATCGTCATTTTGCTGGACCAGGTCAGCAAGATCACCATCAGCAAAGCTTTTACTTATGGCGAGACCCTGAGTATCACTTCATTTTTCAATCTGACGCTGGTGTATAACAAGGGCGCAGCTTTCAGCTTCCTGGCGGCAGAAACTGGCTGGCAGCGTTATTTCTTTACTGCCATAGGCCTGGTTGCAGCAGCCTATATCACTTATCTCCTGGTACGCCACGCAGGTCAAAAACTGTTTTGCACGGCCTTGTCCCTGATTATGGGCGGCGCTCTTGGCAATGTCATCGACAGGGTGATGTATGGTCATGTCATCGACTTCCTGGATTTTCATTACAAGGAAATTTACCACTTCCCGGCTTTCAACATCGCTGACAGCGCAATTTGTCTAGGCGCGGCATTATTCATCCTCGATGAATTACGCCGCGTCAAAAAATAAGGAATAACACCATGAGTCTGCGACTGGCTGGTAAAAAGATCGTTCTTGGCCTGACTGGTGGCGTGGCCTGCTACAAGATTGCAGAACTGACGCGAGCATTAGGTAAAGCCGGAGCGCATGTACAAGTGGTGATGACAGAATCGGCCACCCATTTCATCACGCCGGTCACCATGCAAGCCCTGTCTGGCAATACGGTGTACACCGACCAGTGGGATGCGCGCATACATAATAATATGCCGCATATAGACTTGACGCGTGATGCGGATGCCATCGTCATCGCTCCATGCAGCACAGACTTTATCTTCAAGCTGGCACATGGTGCCTGCAATGATTTGCTGTCCACTTTGTGCATAGCCCGTCCAGCCAGCCTGCCTTTACTGATAGCACCTGCCATGAATGTGGAAATGTGGCAAAACCCGGCCACCCAGCGCAATGTGCAGCAGATTCTGGCTGATGGAATACAGATCATGGGGCCTGCTGCTGGCGACCAGGCATGTGGTGAAACCGGCATGGGCCGCATGCTGGAAGCAGATCAATTGTTGGCAGAAATCACTGCAGCCTTCCAGGCCAAGACCCTTGCGGGCAAACATGTGCTGATCACCGCTGGCCCGACCTTTGAACCCATAGACCCGGTACGTGGCATTACCAACCTGTCCTCAGGCAAGATGGGTTATGCAATTGCTCATGCGGCCTGGGAAGCGGGTGCCATCGTCACCCTGTTTTCTGGCCCGACCGCACTTGATACCCCTTACGGTGTACGCCGCATCAATGTGCAAACCGCCCAGCAAATGCATGATGCCGTGATGGCGCAATTGAAGCAGCAAAAACAGGATATATTTGTTGCCGTGGCTGCCGTCGCCGACTGGAAGGTAGCCAACGTCAGCGCGCAAAAGCTCAAGAAGACCGATGCCAACGACACGCCGCAATTACAGTTTGCACCCAACCCCGACATACTCGCCAACGTGGCAGCCATGCCAAATGCGCCGTATTGTGTAGGCTTTGCTGCCGAATCGGAAAACCTGCTGCAATATGGTTCAGCCAAGCGCCAAAAGAAAAATATTCCGCTACTGGTAGGCAATATAGGACATCAAACCTTTGGCAAGGACGAGAATGAACTGGTGCTGTTTGATGACCATGGTCACACCAATCTGCCCACTGCCGACAAGCAAACCCTGGCCACACAACTGGTGGCAGAAATCGCCCTGCGTATCAGCCTGATGTAAATCTTCCATTCATGCTCAAAGAGCCTGGTCTCTTTGAGCATTATTTATTTGTTCGATATCATGAAAAAAATAGACCTCAAAATCCTCGACAACCGCATGAAGGACTTTCTGCCATCATATGGCACACCTGGCAGCGCTGGCCTGGACCTGCGCGCCTGCATAGACGAGGCCATCACCCTGCAACCCGGTAAGACTGTGCTGATCCCTACTGGCCTGGCCATCCACATCGCCGACCCCGCCTATGCAGCCATGATCTTGCCACGCAGCGGCATCGGTCACAAAAACGGTATCGTGCTGGGTAACCTGGTTGGCTTGATCGACTCTGACTATCAAGGGCAATTGATGGTGTCAACCTGGAACCGTGGCCAGGCAGAATTTACCCTGCAGCCTATGGACAGACTGGCGCAATTGATCATCGTGCCGGTGTTACAGGTGGGCTTTAATATCGTTGATGAATTTGGTGAGAGTGAACGTGGTGAAGGTGGGTTTGGGAGTACGGGCAAGCATTAATTCATGTATTGCCCACCCACCTCTTGCATAAGCCCAGCGAAGTAAATAATAGCAAAGCTACCAGCACTAATAGCGTCAGCAAGAGAACGGCAAACAAAAAAAAACACATGATAAGGTGGTGCATGCAAGATAGTTACCCCTATCAACAGGGTAAGGGGGACGTCTGGTATCAGGCAAACCAACAATTTCAAGACCCTTCCCCATGAATGCGAGCGCAATGCCCATGCAAACATCGCATAGGGCACAGCCAGCACTAATAATGCAATCAACACTGGCCGGGTTGGATATGGCTGCGCCTCGGTAATATGGCGCACATTGATCAGATAACCGTCTGCCTGCGTGCCAGCCCACAATAGTAATGCCACCATCACCAGATAGATGGCGGCAATTATTTTTGTAGTATGTCGGTAGACCTGCTCGAACATGTTCAGGAATCAATCAGGCAAAGCTCGCCAGTGCTGCCACCAATTTAGCTTTCAGTTCTTCACTCTTCAGCTCCTGCTTCTCCACATCAAAATTCTCATAAAAAGTCGGTACAGACAGACTGGCTTTCAATTGCCCACCAAAGAATGGTGCAGATGCCGTCGCTGCGGCCAGTACACTGGCTCCACCGCGTGCACCAGGAGAAGTCGAGATCATGACCATGGGTTTGCCCTGGAAAACCTTGCCATTGGCACGTGAGCACCAATCGAACAGATTTTTATAGGCTGCACTGTACGAGCCGTTATGCTCGGCGAAGGAAATCAGAATCGCGTCGCTGGCAGCGATCTTGTCCAGAAAGGCCTGGGCCAGTGCCGGTTTTCCGAGATCGGCTTCCTTATCGACGCTGAAGAGTGGCAATTCATAATCATTCAAATCCAGCACTTCGACATCGGCATCGGCAACCAAGTAGGCAGCGTAAGTGACGAGTTGCTTGTTGATGGACTTTTTGCTGCTGCTGGCAGCGAAGGCGAGTAATTTCATGGTGTGTTTCTGGTAAGAAAATCGTTAAAAATCGGATATGCAACTACACTTACTTTTTTAAGGGTGTCAAATCTATGGGCTTCAGGTAATCGTATTGGCCCGGGACGATCAGATAGCTTTGCCTGTATGGCTGATAGCCCTCAGCGTCAACCAGCAGTTCGTAACGCCCTGCTTTCAGGCCAACGAAAGAAAAGGATGACTGATAACTATAATCCTGACCAGCCATATAGGCTTCGGCACCACGGTCTTTTCCACCATACTCCGGTGTCAGTATACGATTTTCATTTTCACCCTTGAGGCTGATGGATACTATGCGGATATGCTGGTGAGGTTGGCGATAACTTCCAGCGGGATTGTCTCCAGCCTTGATATCGGCCCCTATATAGCCTGACAGTACGCCTTGTGGTACCAGCATAAATGCCAATACTGGTTTTTTGCCGGATGCAATCACCGTGGGGATTTTTGCCGGAACTGTTTTAAAGCCATACGCAAACACTGTTGCTTCATACTCCCCTACAGGGAAGGGCCCGAATTCTCTGCCGCTATCACGTGCGCTCACAGGCAGGATTATTTGCTCGCCAGCAGTGCCAGTACCAACGGGGGTCAACAGCAGCAAGGGGTCGGTTTTAGGGAGCTTGCCTTGCATTTCATAATTGAAGGCTACCTGGACCTTGCCATTATTACTGAGCGTAGTGGCAGCATTCTTTTGATCTGCAGAAGCAAGTACGGCAGCATATTGGCGAAAGGCTTCAGGTGAAGACAGTATGCTGACATGGCTTTCATTGAAGCCTTTGACCATGCGGGCATCGGCCTGTGCGTCGGCACGCAGTTCACTGGCCAGGGTGATGCTGCCGTCAGTATTGGCTGAGCGCAGCAGACTATAACTGCCGCCATGACCAAAAAACAGGTAGTAGTCCAAGCCCGGGGGCAAAGGTTTCTGGAACAGTGTTTGCACAAAACGGCCATTGGCTTGCATATCATTCCACGAAGGCACGACTACTGGCGAATAGCGCACGCCATTGTCTGCCATGGTATCGCCGCCCCAGGGGGTCGACAATGAAACAAACAGTTTAGCTGCCGGGAACTGTGCACCATAATTACTGAGGAAGGAACGAACTACCAAACCACCCATGCTGTGCGCGGTAAAATAGATTTTATCGAAATGATAGCGCCGTTGCAGGTTGACCATTTTCCAGTACAGCAGATAAGTCATGGAATCCAGTGACGCGCCAGAGGGGTAATAAAAAAACCAGGGCTGGTATTTACTTCTGTCCAGATGCTGAAAAAAATATTTCCAGTCCTGCGGAGAACCACCAACACCATGAACAAACAGGACAGGGATTTTGGCCGGATCGTATTTTTCCAGAAAATAAATATTGCCACCGGTTTTTTTAAAAAATTCCACCGGAGTCCAATAACCACTCTTGCCAGCATCTGACGAAAATATCGGATCACCAAGTTCAGCTATCGCACCTATCTGGGTACTATGCAACTTGCCTCCACCTGCCAGTTTGGCGACTGCCATGCCTGCTGGAATGGCAGTTTGCGCAGCATTGGAAACAAGGAAGTTGAGTTCTGCGACGACACCAGTGCCTGATGCCTCTATAGCAGTGGATGCATATTGACCGACAGGCTCACCCGCATCCAGCGTGAGGTTACTATTGGCATCGCCAAAAGCAAATACTGCATACTCACCTTTGGGTACAATTAATTCATAAGCACCGGGTTCGTGTAGCACTGTGTAGTGCGCGATTTCCAGTTGCCCCTTGTGTTTGGTATAAGCGGCAACGACTACAGGCTTATCCCATGGCATGTCACTGGATACAGTGCCGACTAGTACCGTCGATGAATAAAAGATCTTGGTTTCTTCATTCAATTTGACGAATGAACAGGCACTGAGGCAAGCACCACAAATTATCCAGGCCAGCACACGCAGTGACGATCTTCGCATGAGCATCAGAACATTGACCAGAGCAGAAAATATCCCCAAATTATCCCTTAGAAGCTATACGAGATCTTATTGTAAACAAAAGGAATAGTGCGTAAACTTGGGTGATGAGAAAAACGTACCCAAGCGACATCAGTCGAGAACAGTTTGCGAAGATAGAAGATCTG
>Ga0207952_1000484_pt1 | contig 31553 bp, 36 predicted proteins | sample SubbioR12Aug_8Ca_FD_184831 | JGI IMG/M metagenome (GOLD analysis project Ga0207952, IMG submission 184831) | Serpentinite rock and fluid subsurface biosphere microbial communities from McLaughlin Reserve, California, USA - CR12Aug_8Ca (SPAdes) | ecosystem: Environmental > Terrestrial > Deep... | reverse complement strand
GTTCCTTGAAGTTCCACGTGTCCTCTCTGACAGCGAATTCCGCCGGATGAAGATTGCAAAGTGTAAAAATCCCGTGGTTATCAATTTTTGGCAGAAGATTGCCGAAGCTGCCGGTGGGGAAGCATCGCTCGAAAACATCGTCCCCTACATTTCATCCAAGTTCGACGTATTCCTTGCAAATGACATCATGCGTCCAATCGTTGCGCAGCAACAATCGGCATTCAACTTCCGCGAAATCATGGACGGGAAGAAGATCTTTTTGGCAAACCTCTCGAAGGGTCGTTTGGGAGATAGGAATGCGTCGCTCCTCGGTCTCGTCTTGGTGTCCAAATTCTTGCAGGCAGCATTTTCACGTGCCGACTCGCACACTCCGTTGCCGGTGTTCTACTTGTACATTGACGAGTTTCAAAACTTTGCGACGCCTTCCATTTCCACCATCCTCTCCGAGGCTCGTAAATACAGGCTGAGTCTCACTGTCGCGCATCAATTTATTGCACAGCTGCCGGAAGAGATTCGTGATGCGGTGATTGGCAACGTGGGGACCAAGATCGCATTCCGCATCGGTACGACGGACGCTGAATTCCTCGAGAAGCAATTCCATCCAATCTTTACTCGGAGCGACTTGGAAAACCAAGAGTTTCGGCACGCATCCGTGGCACTCCTCACCAAAGGGACGCCGGCGCGGCCATTTACGCTCGTTACATCGAACCTGCCACCCTTCGATCATGGGCGCATTGATTCTTTGAAGGAACTGTCGTATCGTACCTACGGTCGCGATAGGGACGAGGTAGAGGCAGAGATTCGGGCACGATATGCCCCAATCCCTAAACCGACTCCAGATTTCGGCATGCCGACATATTAAGCCGGCTTTTTTATTGAGACTAGCGAGGAATGAACATGGGAGTATGCTCTCATGTTCTCCGAGTGACGTCTCAACACAGGTTATAATCCCTTTAATTTCTATCCTATGGCACATCCAAGCTCAGAGCGTACGCTCATCATTATCAAACCGGACGGCATTCAGCGCTCGCTTATCGGCGAGATTATCAAGCGCTACGAACGCATCGGCCTCAAGCTGGTTGGCGTCAAGATGATGGTTCCGACGATAGAACACGTTGAACAGCACTATACACTTGATCCAGAGTGGCGACGTGTCACCGGGGAGAAGCGTATCAATAAAGCGCGTGAACGTGGGGAACAGCCTCCGTCAGAGGACCCGTACGAAATTACTGCCGTTATTTTGGAAAAATTGAAGAAATACCTTACCTCCGGTCCCGTTCTTGCCATGGTATGGCAAGGCGCCCACGCGGTTGAATTGGTTCGCAAAATCACGGGTGGAACCGAGCCGCGTTCGTCAGATGTTGGAACAATCCGTGGTGATTTTGTTATTGACTCCTACAACATGGCAGATGATGACGGTCGCGCGATCCGTAACCTCATCCATGCTTCCGGAACAGTCGATGAGGCTAACAAGGAAATTCCACACTGGTTTAAGCCGGAAGAAATCGTTGATTATCGTGTCATTGCGGAGCAAATTCTCTACGACGTGAATTTGGATGGAATCCTAGAATAAAACGGACCGGCGAATCATTCTGATCCGCCGGGCCTCGTGCGTTCGATGTGATAATTCGACGCAAATTCGATAAGTTCAGATACGAGCCCGCCAAATTTTGCATCTCTCGCGACACGCCGTGCGAAGCGTTGGGTGATAGGAAAGACAATGTTCCCTCGCTTGGTAATGATGAACGTCAGGCGTGCGTTTACTGGCACGTAGCTCGCGTTGCGGCGGAAAATGCTTAGAGCGATATCGACACTCTCTGGGTTTGCGTCCGTGCATTGATTGACGAAGCGTACCTGTGCCATGACATCCTCTTGTGCTGTCTCACGACAGTGTATCAAATCGCATGTTGTAAAAGGGAACAGCGGGCCCGGATGGCCCGCTGTTCGGGTGTGTGCTATTGGCGCAAGCGCGCTTCTTGTGCTGCCGGATCCAGGTGCACCAGCACCTGTCTGAGGGCACGGTCTTGCTGCCACCGCGCTTCCTCCTCCAACGTGTAGCGAACGAGCACGCGTCCGTCGTCGTTCACGAAGTAGTTGACCGTGTAGTCGGGCGCGATCTCCGGCGCTATCGCGGCACGCCGCTTCAGCTCTTGTCGGAGCACTTCCGTATCCTTGGGGTACAACCCCGCAGGATGGTCTTCCACAACGACCTGTACCATCGTGTTCACCTCCGTGTCCGTGGTTGGTCTCCCCATATCCTTGTAGTAAATGCATTTGAAGTCAAGATTAACGAAAGTGATATACTGGGTATAGCGATCGGTACAAAAACCTGCTTGGTTCACACAAGGGAGTCATCACGGCAGATGCGCATTTTGGTGCGCACCCTGGACACCCACCTGGTCCAAAAGCCCAGGCATAGTACTGGTCGCCACCAAGGACGCTCCGCACCACCGGAGTTTCTTTGTCACTTTCATGCATAATCGGCGGCTATTCTTTGCGCAAGCGATCGTTATACTCGGGATCGGTGCTATTCATATCCTTGCAATTAAGTGGTATCTCTACTGGCAGTTTATTTGGCTTGATCTACCGGTGCATTTTCTCGGTGGTCTCTGGATTTCGCTCCTGAGCGTGTATATACTCCAGCGTTTCTCGCGCGAGGTGCGTCTCTTGGAAGTGCTGGTATGGGTGCTCTTGGTGAGCGTTGCGTGGGAATTATTTGAACTATGGGGAGGCATCCCGATGGAAGATAACTTTGCACTCGATACCTCTATAGATTTGGTCATGGATACGCTTGGTGGTCTGGCTGGGTTTTCTTGGGCACGCCGCTACGCTACAGCCGTGCAAACAGGACATGAAGAGTAGCCTTACATTTTGCGGTGGCGCTGGTAGCGTAACCGGCGTTAATATCCATCTTGCTACTGGAGATGCAAAGGTCCTACTTGATTGCGGACTATTGCAGCGAGAAGCACCGGACGATGCTGTAAACAGCTCGGCATTTGAATACGATGTAACTGCGGTCGATGCACTATTCGTTTCTCATGCACACGCCGATCACATTGGCCGCATTCCAAAGCTGGTTAGCGATGGATTTCGCGGTGTTATCTACTCAACCGAAGCGACGCGCGATCTTGCCGCACTGATGTTTGACGACGCGTTGCGTGTCACAAAGGCGTCGCTCTACGATCGCGAGGATGTTGCAGCAACACTAGCGCTGTGGAAAACGCACGGATATCATGAACCGTTTCCAGTAAAGGACTTTTCGTGCCAATTTCTTGATGCGGGACATATTTTAGGTTCCGCGATGGTACAGCTAACAAGAAATGGACGAATCTTTCTCTATACGGGGGATTTAGGCAATTCCCCCGAACCGCTCCTGCCGGATACTGAGTCTCCCCAGGGTGCGCGCATCATGGTGATGGAAAGCGTCTACGGGGATCGTGTTCATGTCGATCAGGCGACGCGGCGGGAACACTTGCGCGAAATCATCGAGCAGGTACGTGAACGCAAAGGTACGCTCATTATTCCTGCGTTTTCGATCGAGCGCATCCAGATTCTTTTGCATGAAATAAATGACCTGTTAGAAGCACGGAAGATTGGGCACATACCGGTTTTTCTTGACTCTCCCTTGGCCATACACACAACCGAGATATTTCGCCGGCATGCCACGCTCTTTAACGATGAGATTCGCGGGCATCTCGAACGCGGCGATGATCCATTTTCGTTTCCAGGGCTTACACTAACGCGCCATACGGGGGATTCGATGGAGTTGCATACACTGCAGGGTCCCAAGATTATCCTTGCTGGGAGTGGAATGTCGGTTGGCGGTCGTATACGTTCGCATGAAAAGTTCTACGCACCACGCCACGATGCAACCATCCTATTTGTTGGATACCAAGTGCCTGGATCGTTAGGGAGGAAACTTCTGGATGGAGCGCGGCGTGTGGAAATTGATGGGGAAGATGTTGATATTCGCGCGCAGGTCCTCTCACTTTCTGGCTTTTCGGGGCACAAAGATCGTGACGGGCTCATTGACTTTGTTGGACAGACGGAAGAATCGCTTGAGCAGGTGTTCGTGGCACTGGGAGAACCAAAGTCGTCGCTCTTCTTGGCGCAGCGCCTCCGTGATTTTCTTGGTGTCGATGCGATCGTGCCTGAGGCAAAAAAGGCCTATCAAATCGACTGGTGAGTGCGTGGTACAATAGCAATCCAAGCTATGAGACGAAGCATACATCCGAATCACATTGCGCCACCAAAAAATTTCTGCCGTTTGCCGGATGGATACGGTGTCGTGAAAATTGGCGTCTCCGGATCTGCGGATACGACGCATAGCGGCCTTGATGCCTTTGAAAAGGCAAAGGAAGTTGGCCGAGAAATCGCTAAACAGGGAGGCATCATAACGACGGGAGCAACAACCGGCTTTCCACAGTACGCGGCGATGGGCGCGAAAGATGAATGCGGCTTTTCCATCGGTTTTTCTCCCGCGGCAACCGAACGCGAGCATATGGATGTATACAAATTGCCGCTCGATTATATGGATGTGGTTGTATATACCGGCTTTGGCTACTCTGGACGAGACCTTTTGTTTGTGCGTTCTACCGACGCCATGATTATCGGGCCAGGGCGTGTCGGGACGTTGAATGAATTCGCTGTCTCGTTTGAAGATCGCCGCCCGATCGGTGTTTTAGAAGGATCTTGGCAGACAGACGAATTTTTAAAACAAGTGATTACGGCGGCGCATCGCCCGCATGAGTTCATCGCGTTCGATTCAGACCCGAAGGCACTCGTTGAGCGCTTGATCGAAATGGTTCACAAAGTGAAAGAGTTGAATCTCGTATTCAAAAACCACGATGGCTGGTCTGCCACCGGAAAGGGGGCGGAAACGATATTGTAGTATCTTGACCCAAATCAGGGTGAACGGTACTCTCATGCAGGGTTCAACAATTGCGGGAGACGCACGTGAAGATCGAGCTAGTTCCGCTGTTTCTGCGGAAGATCGCCATACCAGCGAAATCTTTCGAAGACGCGGTATCACATGCCATTCGCCAACTTGAAGATCTAGGTGGCAGGGCTGAAGTCGTTACGGGGCCGATTACGACGGGAGGTTTTGGCAACCCGACGCTTAACGTCGTGTATTTCAACGAAGCTATCAGGCTCTTGACCGAGCTGCAGCGCCCTATGTTTAGTCAGATGCCGTTTGAAGCATGTCTGGCTGAACTTGAAGAAGAGTGGTTCAGGAAACATACGTTGCGACCGGGAGAAATTCATCCGATCTTGCAGCAATTCTATGAACCGATCTTCAGACGTCGTCTGATCCGAAGAGCTTGGTTCCTTCCTAGCTGGAAAACGTCGCAAGGAGCGACATGGGAGCATCAAATGCTTCTTGAGTTTGATTGCGACATCCGCTATCTTCCTGAGAATTGGATATGCGCATTTGAACTCCCACTAGATCTCGACTAGCGGTTTGACGAAAAGGCAAACAAAAGACGCCTAGGCACGTGGTGCGCTAGGCGTCTTTGCTTTGTTGTGAATTTAGGCGAGCTGCTTGAGAACCGCTGCAAACGTTTCTGGGTGGTCCTTGGCGAGTGCCGCGAGGGATTTTCGGTCGAGCGCAACATTCTTCTTTTTGAGGGCACCAATCAGCTTGCTGTATGAAAAACCGAGTGGGCGAGCGGCAGCGTTGATACGGAGTGCCCAGAGCTGGCGGAATTCACGTTTCTTGGCGCGGCGGTGGCGGAAGGCATAGACTCCTGCGTGTTTGATGGCTTCTTTTGCGGCGCGCTCTTTCGACTTACGATCGAAGCGATAGCCCTTGGTCTGCGCAAGGATATACTTGCGGCGCTTATTTTTGAGTGTACCTCGTTTGACGCGTGCCATATTAGTTCAAAAAACGGCTTTTGTCGGTCGCCGTCATGGTTGCGTGAAAGCCCGTCGCGCGATTCTTGCGCTGCTTTTCGCCACCACTGCGCTTGGCGTTGAAATGATTGTGGCCCGGGACACGGGCAACAATTTTGCCGCGCTTCGTGACGCGGAGACGCTTGGAAAATGATTTGTTACCTTTCATATATGTTACTCGGCAGAGGCCTCTACAGCCGCCTTCGGAGCCATCGATGGCTTACCAGCTGGCTTTTTCGAGGGGTCCCGCTCGAGGGTGACCGAGAGGCCTTTTGGGCTCTTCTTGATCTCGTCCGCGATTTTATACGATTCAGGGATAATAGCAAGGAACCGCTCCAGGCGCTCCTTAAGGAAGGCAAAATCCATATATTTATAGCGACCCCACAGAAAGAGGTCGACCTTGACCCGGTGTCCTTCCTTGAGCCAGCCAGCCGCCTTTCCGGCCTTTATACCCATGTCATGCTCTGAGGTGCCGATCTTTACCTGAACCTCCTTGGTCTCGGTAATACGCATCTTCGACTTTACCTCCTTATCCTTCTTGTTCTGTTCGTACTTAAACTTGCCGTAGTCGGTGATTTTGCAGACGGGAGGGTTGGCGTTTGGAGACACTTCGATAAGATCGAGTCCTGCTTCTTGTGCCTTAGCGAGCGCCTCACGCGTGGGTAAAACGCCCAGGTTTCCGCCATCTTGGGTGAGGACGCGTACTTCAGGGGCAGTGATGCCGTCATTCATCCGGACGCGTTCTTTTTCTTTTTGAGTTGTGTATTTGGTAAAACCCATGGTTTTAAAAAATTCCGCTACCGACGCGGAATGCGGTGATAATACCACAAAAACCTCTCGAAGGGAACCGTTAATTTGCGTTAATGGTTCCTGTATTAGGCGTGCTGTAGAAGGGTTGGAGGTAGGGTAGGATCGAGAGGAGGATCGCTTTGAATTCCGCAAGCGTACGCTGGAGCGGTGTGTCGACTACAGGCGTGCGTCGCCAGCTCAAGTCTTCGGAAGTAAACGTATGTTGCGCAATGATGGATGGATACCAGAGTGGAGTTCCGGCGGGCGTGGTTGTTGCGCGGGGTATAAGACTTGTCGAAGACCCAACGTTCACGCGGGTGGTGGTTGCGGTTGTTGTGGACGTGGATAGCAATTGTCGCAGCAGATCCGCAATAGACGTCGTCGCGGCTGCGATGCTCGTATTGCTATTCGTGTCGACGTTCGTATTGGTGTTTGCGGTAGTGGTCTGTAGCGGCGGGGGCTCAAAACCGATGAGCGGGGATTGTGTTGTCGGTAGCGGAAGTGGGGTCGGTCTGAACGGTATTGGTTGTGTCGGAACTCCAAGCGTCGAGCGAAGTAGGTTTGAAAGTTGCGACGTTGGTGCTCCAGTCGCTGGTCCAGCATAGCCCGGCGGTGGTACTGACATGCCAAGACCACATGCCTGCGTGCGCGGTTCGACGTGCGGCCTGTCTTTCATACCAAGACGAAACCATACCCCATAATTGACAGCGAAGTTGTGAAATCCTTGATAGTCGCCGTTGTTCGGATGAATATCCATTGCCGTGCCGTATTGGTGGCCAACTCCGAGGCCGCCGATCGGCCGCCCAGTGCTATCTACGGGAAGAGCTTCTCCACAGAGTCCTTTTTCGCCAACGCAGACGCATTTTTGTTCATCGTACGAACGGTAGGCTGAAGTAATGCGGACGCTTTGTTGGCCGTACTGGCCAGTGTACGCGCGCAAAAAATCCGCCATGCAGATTGCAAACTGCGGATTCAGCTTGTCGATGTTTTTGTCTTCATAGGTTTTACAATCATAGGTAGACCCACCAGCCCACTGTTTGGGGAGTGACTTAAGGAATGCCTTTGCCGTAGCCGCCTTATCGCCAAAATACGGATTATCAGGATCAAACGGGGTGACACCAATTACACAGGGGATGTTGTACGACGAGGTAAGCAGTTTACAGTCTGCCTCTGTTGCCGAGCGATTCAGTGCAAAGACAGGAGTCGCACCAAAAAGTATGAGTGCAATGAGTGCGAAACGCATACAGACAAGTATAGAGCATTCACGAGTTGTTCACTGCAGGTGAGTACGCTGTATCGCATTATTAGTAGTACTAACGCGCCTCTGGCGCATACAGCATATGGCAGAAACAGTCATCAACAATCCGAGTGCATTACGCTCAGACGAAGGTTCGGCAGCAGCAGGGTGGATCGTGGCGCTGCTCATTGTCGCTGGGATCATCCTCGCGGGTGTGTACGTGGTTCCGCGGCTCCAGGCTCCAGCATCAACACCTGATGCAAACATCAACGTAACGCTTCCGGAGGGAACAATTCCGAGTACGAATAATTCGGGGACAGGAAATCCGGGGATCAATAGCGGAAATTCTGGAAATCAGGTTCAGTAAAAATCCATATGACTGCGGAACGAAAAGCCGCCCCGAAAGGGCGGCTTTTCAAACGAGAGGGCGATGACTACTCGATACTTCCCATTTTTGCGAATCCTTCTGCCATCGTCAGTACCTCGACGTTCTTTTCCTGAACGTAGTCGATTGCTTGCTGCAAGACTGCGGACGAAACACTCTCAGGGTCTCCGGCGACATCTACTTGATGAATGATGACGACAACCCACTTTTTCTGTGCAATTGCACCATCGATAATTGCTTGAACCTGCGTAAAGTCCATGTTGCCGATATCCCAGCTTGGTAGATTGTAGCGGTCTGAGTTTTGGTCAATGTAACCATTGTCAGTACCGCGTGCGCCGATGTAGCCAGCGTTCTGCACGATGTCGTTGATCGTTGCATTTGTTGCACCGAACGAGTGGGCATAGGTTGTGGTTTCGATGCCAAGTGCCTGAAGGTCGGCCTTTGCACCTTCGATTTCCTGGTGTGCCTGTTCGTTCGAGACCAACGTAAGGTCAGCGTGCGAGCGAGTGTGATTTCCAATCTCATGACCACGCGCCTTCACATCGAGTAGCTGCTCAGGTGTTACGAATCCAGGGAACTGCAGGTGATCGGTCGTCATGTAGTACGTGACATCGATGTTTTCCGCGTCAAAGATTGAAAGGCCATTCTCGAATGCAGAATCCCAACCATCGTCAAACGTAAAGCTGATCAGTGCACCACTTGGCGTTGTTGTTGGTGTTGGTTCTGGAACTGGTGTCGGTTCTGGTTCCGGCATCGGCTCTGGCTCCGGGGTAGGTTCAGGAGTCGGAGTTGGTTCTGGCTCGGGTGTTGGAGTTGGCTCCGGTTCCGGGGTTGGAACAGGTTCTGGTGTTGGCTCCGGTACCGGTGTCGGTTCTGGTGTTGGCGTTGGGATCGGAAGCGCGAGACCGCGGATGCTGTAGCGAATCTCGGTATAGAGGCTACGGCCACTATCGCCGCGCGTCGCTGCAAACACAGGACCGGCTGTGAAGTTAATAAATACTGCGAGTAATGCAACCGTTGCAAACGGCACAAGTGTGCGCTTCATTGCTGACATATGGAGTCAAACGGGACTGCTAAAAACACTAATAGATAGATGTCTCCCTTACACGTGAGCGTAGCACCATAGATGTGAAGCGTTCGTGAGAAAAGTGTGGATAACAGTTGTAACGAGGGATCCGCGATCCAATCGCGGTTCGAAAGGGTTCGGGAAAACTGTAGTTTTCTCGTGTCGGAGAGCAGGGCGACGAGCGAAGCGCTGTCGTCCGTTGAGAACCGAGGGTTCTCAAAAAGTTATCCCCAGGATAACTTTGACAGGTGAACCATCGTTCACTACACTTCCACTATATCTATTTATTGCGGCTAGCGAGGAATGAAAATAAAAGCTTGCTTTCATTTTCTCCGAGCGACGACGCAAAAAAGGGTTTACCCTTTATCATCGATAAACACGTATGTCGTATGACACATATAAAAGTGCACTTGCAGCGTTTTATGAAAAGCATAAACGACTCCCCGGCTACAAGGAGATCATGGCCTTCACGGGTTTTAGATCCAAGAACGCTGTGTTCAAGCTCATCCAAAAGCTTGTCGATGACGGTCTTCTCCGGAAGAACAAGGCCGGCCGGCTTTCCCCTGGAACTCTTGGACGAAGTATACGCCTCCTAGGTTTGGTTGAAGCGGGCTTTCCATCGCCCGCAGAAGAAGAGTTGCTCGACGTAATGAACTTTGACGAATTTCTCACACCAAACAAAGAATCGAGCTACATCCTTCGGGTTAAAGGCGATTCGATGATCGATGCCGGGATTCGCGAAGGAGATATGGTTATCGTCGAGCGTAAGCAAGCGTATAAACCCGGACAAATTGTAATCGCCATGATAGACGGCGAATACACGATGAAATACCTCCGGAAGAAAGGAAACGAATACTATCTCGAAGCAGCAAACAAAAAGTACCCCGACATCCATCCTACCGAGTCGTTCAGGGTCGAAGCAGTTGTTACCGGCGTCGTGCGCAAGTATTAGTATCGATGGCAATCAAAGTATGTTTAAGGATTTCTTCAAGTGGCATACCTTAAAAGCCAAAATAGACAAGAGTCCACAACCTGTTCTTTTTAGAGCTCAGGAGATCTGGTGGTGTTCGGTTGGAGCGAATGTGGGAGTTGAGACGAATGGTAAAAATGCCTTATTTGAACGTCCGGTTTTAATTTTTAGGAAATTTAATAAGGATATGTTTTGGGGATTGCCACTTACAACACAGGTTAAAGAACTTAAATCTTTTCACTTCACTTTCTCGCTGCATCAAAAGAGTCAGATTGCTGTCTTGTCACAGATGAGAGTCTACAGTTCAAAACGGCTCATTCGTCGTTTAGGTAAAGTAAGCGACGAACAACTAGTTTCTCTCAACAAAGCCATTGTGCGCTTTATAACTGAAACGGACCCCTTGCGGGGTCCTCGAGTGCCTAACGGCAATAATAGGCATCATCTTACTCGAAGAAAGTGACTTGTCAACGAGTTATTAACACTATGACCTGGGGACGATCATATTCATTTCCACGTGCCATCTTGCACATAGATGGGGACTCGTTTTTCGCCTCGGTTGAGGTGGCGAAAAATCCGCTCTTGAGAGGTAAACCGGTGATCACGGGAAAGGAGCGTGGCATTGTGTCTGCCTGTACATACGAAGCAAAGCAACGCGGTGTGACGCGTGGCGAAAAGCTGAGCGACGCACTTAAAAAGTGTCCTGATGCGGTCATCTTGCCGTCTGACTACGAGACCTACTGTATTTTTGCCGAACGCATGTATGAGATCGTGCGCAGGTATACGCCGATGGTCGAAGAGTATTCGATCGACGAATGCTTTGCCGACCTGACCGGTATGCGACGCGTCAACAAGATGAATTATCGTGACATGGCGCATTCGATTAAACGAGAATTAGAGGTTGAGCTTGGGATGACATTCAGTGCAGGACTCTCGTGTACTAAGGTACTCGCTAAAATTGGATCGAAATGGAAGAAGCCGGACGGCTTTACGATCATCCCTTTAAACGATGCGCCAAAGTTTTTAAAGAAATGGGAGATTGGTAACGTATGGGGAATCGGCCCGAACACTGCCGCATACTTACAGAAATTCAATATCCGCTCAGCGCTTGATTTTGCACGCAAAGAGGAAGTGTGGGTGAACGAGAAGTTGTCGAAGCCATTCCAAGAAGTGTGGCACGAACTAAATGGCACCGTTATGTACGACCTGATAACTGAAGGTAGGCAAGGTTACCAATCCATCTCGAAGACAAAGACCTTTACACCGCCATCACGCGACAAGGACTTTGTGTTCTCGCAACTTTCAAAGAACATCGAGAATGCGTGTATTAAGGCACGGCGATGGAACCTGACGACCACCGAGATATTTTTCTTCTTGAAGACACAAGATTTCAAATATCACGGGTTTGAGATCAAGTTGCCGTATGCGACAAACGTACCACACGACATCGTGCGTGAGGCACGGCGCTTTTTCTCGGACGTATTCGAAGAAGGGAAGCTGTATCGTGCGAGCGGTATCACGCTGATGAAATTACAGCTACATGGCGGACAGCAACTTGACCTGTTTGGAAAGGTGTGCGCGTCAGAAGGGTTGAAACTGGTGTTCGATAGCGTCGATGAGATTTCGGAGAGATACGGCAAGCATGCGGTGTTCCTCGGTTCGAGTTTTGAGGCGATGAAATTTGGCGCGCACCTTGGGGAGCGTGGCGACGTGCCCGCGCGCACGCGGACGCTCTTTAAAGGCGAAACTGCCCGAAGGCGTCTCGCAATCCCGATGCTGGGAGAGGTACAGTAGTTGCACCAGAGCGGAAGCGATGAGAGACTGCGGACATATACATTAATTATCATCCTATGGAAGAAACAGCAGCTGTACAATCGACACCGTCACGCAAGAAGTGGCTCTGGATCGGTCTCGGTATCGTTATTCTTATTGTGCTCGTATTTATATTTGGCGGAGCGCGTGGCACGGGCCTTGGCTCGGCATACTTTGCACCGGGGCTTGATGTCGATCGCAATATCGACGGCTCGACGACGTATACCAATGAAGAAGGCAGCGTTACCGTTGGAACCGGCGGCACTATGCCAGATAACTGGCCGTCTGATGCGCCAGACGCATATACGAACGCGAACATTCTGTACTCAGGTTCCACGAATCCGGCAACGGGTGCTGCAGGGTCAGCTGTGGCGTACACCGTCACGGCTTCTGTTGATAGCGTTGTCGAATACTATCGCTCGCGTCTTACGGCAGAAGGCTGGACCATCACGGCAACAGCTGACGCTGCGGGTATGAAAGTAATCACGGCAACCAAAGACACGCGTACGTTTGGTGCGTATATCGGAAGCGACGGACAGGGGAATACGAGCGTGACGGCAGGTATTGAGCTCTAGTCGAGAATCTCAAAACAAAAACCGCCTGCGAAGGCGGTTTTTGTTATCCCCACCATCGAATTGAAAAGTGAACCAAAGTTCACTATCCTAATTAGGTGACTGTTCGATACCACAAATTAAAATCTCTTTCGAATGAGCAAGCTGCGTATCTTGCAGGAATTATAGATGGCGAGGGAACTGTCACTCTAACGCGAAGGAATATTTATCGGCACCGATATCTTACGGTGACTGTCAGCAATTGTGAACTGCCGCTACTTGAATACATTATTGATGTGACTGGCGTGGGTAAAATAACCACGAAAAGAGTTTATAATCCCAAACATTCTCCCGGCTATACCTACCAGGTTTATAGCCGACAAGCGTTAGATATTTTAAGAATCATCTTGCCGTATCTACAGACGTACAAGAAGGAAAGGGCGCATTTGGTGCTTGAGGAATATTTAAAGTTAACTCCGCGCAATGGAAAGTATACCGATCAGATGATTGTTGATCGCAGGATGTTTATCGATCATTTCTTCTCGATAATTCCTCAAAACGCAAAAACCCGCCGAGGCGGGTTAGTGCGAATGATAGCTATGGAGATGGGGAGCATCGAAACTCCCGTGCAGTGAGAAACACAACTACGATTCTACGTGGCCTAGAGCATTCAATTTTGTTTAAAGATTAGACCTCAAGAACACACAACATGGTCTAACCTCGAACTCTCTTTCTTTAAGCTTCTAGCCGGAGTGAGCTACAAGCCGTGTCCGATTATATGACGTCTACATCCTCGTATCGGAAACGAAGAGTAGGCGGTCGTCTAGGCTTTACGCGAAAACGAGGCCGAGGTCTTTCGCCTGAATAGGCGAAAGAACCCCCCGTGCAGTTTTATTTGCACTTAGAGTTTGGGATTTTTAAGGAAGATTCCCACTTCCGCCATGCACATAGATGCATCGATCTCCCTGTCGAAGCCAATCATCCCCCGTGAGATACAAAAATCTTTTCTGCTACCGAGTTTCTGTCAATTACTGAATGTGTTCTCTGCAAAATGCTTGGTATCTCACGGGGAAGGACTGCTTGCCTCGCCCTGGTTTCGGGCGGGAAGGGAATATTCAATTTTCAAAGATCGTCGGCTTGCGGCCTTGAGTGGGAGAGCCTCCAAGTCTTGGAGAACTCCCGGGCCACCTCTAGAACCCAAAGGCGTACTTCAGGGCCCATCCGATGAGGTGAATGACGAGAAGAAGATTCATGCCTTTCTTGCTCCCGCTGTTGCCCACTCAAACTCACAAACCTATTTTAAGGTACGCTGCATCCGCCGCTCGTCATCGCGCTTCTTGATATCTTGACGTTTGTCGGCCTTTTTCTTGCCGCGGGCGATGCCAATGGAGAGCTTCAGATGACGCCCCTTATTATACACCGAAATAGGGACAATTGTCAAGCCATCCTGACCCTCTGCTGCGGATACCTGCGCGATCTGTTGTTTTGAGAGGAGGAGTTTGCGGGTGCGGGTTGCGTCGTATTCTTTGGGGGCGTTGGCGACCTGCCATGCCGGGATGGTGGCTCCAACCAAAAAGGCCTCTCCGCCACGGGCGACAACACGGGCACCCTTCAGTGACCCTTGGCCAGCACGGAGGGATTTCACTTCGAGTCCGAGCAATTCCAAACCCGCCTCGAGCTCTTCAAGGATGGTGTAATCAAACGAGATTCGGTCGTTTTTGATAAGCGCCATGCACGGAACTATAGCACTACCGGGGAATAGCGTGAGCGGGACTTCATCTTTCATTCAGGGGTAAACTATGTATAATCGCTTGATGTCAGACTCCGAAGCAGAGCCAAAAAAGCCTCGCAAAGGCCGTAAGTTACCCCTACCCGAAGGTCCAAGCATTTGGACGCAGGTTGCCGTAGCGCTCGTTGTCTTTTTAGTGCTCTCCGCTGCGTACACTATGGTGCGCGAGTATTTTCTCGATTCGAGTGAGGAAGTGCCGGTCTCGCAGATTGCCGCAGATATCCGTGCAGGTTCGGTAGAGTCGCTCGAGATATCTGGCGATTCGATTGAGGCCACGTATGACGATGGATCGACAAAGACGTCGCAAAAGGAATCCGAAACATCATTTACTGACACGCTTGCTAACTACGGGCTTACTGCCGATGAGATCGCGAGCGTCCGGATTGATGTGAAAGATCAGGGAGGCGTGCGATTCTGGGCGCTTACACTTGCGCCGCTCTTGATCCCGGTTTTGCTTCTCCTCGGGATCATGTGGTACCTCTCGCGACAAGTGCGTGGCGCCGGTATGCAGGCGTTTACCTTTGGTCGCTCCATGGCGCGACTTGTTTCTCCAGAAGACGAAGTGCAGCGTGTCACATTCGCAGATGTTGCAGGTGCACGTGAAGCCAAGGCTGAATTGACGGAAATTGTAGACTTTTTGAAAAATCCAAAAAAGTTCATTCAAATTGGCGCACGTATCCCGAAAGGTGTCCTCCTTATGGGTGCACCAGGAACAGGGAAGACACTGCTTGCGCGCGCGGTTGCAGGCGAAGCGGGCGTGCCGTTCTTCTCGATCTCTGGTTCTGAATTCGTTGAAATGTTTGTGGGTGTCGGCGCATCACGTGTACGTGACTTGTTCCAGACGGCGAAAAAGGCTGCCCCTGCGATCGTCTTTATGGACGAAATTGACGCTGTTGGCCGCATTCGTGGCACGGGAGTCGGGGGCGGCAACGATGAACGTGAGCAGACGTTGAATCAGATACTCGTTGAAATGGACGGTTTCGAGCCGAACGAAAAAGTGATCGTTATGGCAGCATCGAACCGCCCTGATGTTCTTGATCCGGCGCTTCTGCGTCCAGGACGTTTTGACCGTCGCGTCACCATCGATTTGCCGGATAGGCGTGATCGCGAAGAAATCTTGAAGACCCATGCGCGCCAGAAACCACTTGGACCTGATCATAATCTTGCGGTCATTGCTGAACGCACACCGGGATTTTCGGGCGCGGATCTTGCGAATCTTATGAACGAAGCGGCAATTCTTGCAGCGCGCGAAGATCGTACAGAAGTCACGCAGTATGATTTGATCCGCTCGATTGAGAAGGTGATGCTCGGTCCCGAGCGCCGCTCACATGTATTGAACAAGAAAGAAAAAGAGATTACTGCGTATCACGAAGCAGGGCACGCGCTCATCGCTTCGATCCTCCCGTATGCAGATCCGGTGCATAAGGTGTCGATCATTTCACGCGGGCGTGCAGCAGGGTACACCCTGAAGTTGCCGCTTGAAGACAGACGCATGCAGTCGCGCCTCGAATTCCTCGATGACATTGCAGTGTCGCTCGGCGGCTACATCGCCGAAAAGATGGTCTACAACGACATCACAACCGGTGCATCAAACGACCTGCAGGTACTCACGGCACTTGCGCGCGATATGGTTGCTCGCTACGGCATGTCGGAAAAGTTTGGCCCGATGGCACTTGATCCTGCAATGGGCCGTACGCTCTTTGGTGCTGGCGTTGAACCTAATCAGCAATCAGAAGCTGTTGCCTCAGCTATCGACGACGAAGTGAAGAAAATTGTCGAAGGCGCGTATGAAAAAGCAGAATCAGTGATGAAAAAGCATCGTAAGGTACTTGATGCGATTGCAAAGCAACTGGTTGAAGTTGAGACGATTGAGCGCGATGATTTCGAGAAAATTTTGATCGAGCACGGCATCGTTCCAAAAAAGAAAGAAGATATTGAGCATCAACCGTTGGTGTAGGTATACGTGATGAACGCCCGGCTTTCTCAGTCCGGGCGTTCGTCTTCTCTTGTTGGGGATTACAGCAGTTTCAGTTGGCGGTCGTCGGGCGGTTCCTTCGGCTTCTCGCGCACTATCCAGCGTGGCGAGGAGTGCACCTCTGAGAGATGCGATACTCCTTGTTTATCCTTGTCAGTGCCGATGCTGGGCTTCGCGATGCCGGCGCGAAACTCGTCTAAGTCGGATGTGCCCATGCCTTTCTCTCCCTGTTGAGAATGGTCGACTGCGGCAACTGTAGCATCAGTTTTTTCTTTATTTCAAAAAAAGTGTGTACAACCTGCGCTGTTGTACACGTTGCAGTCACTTTCAAAATTAATTGCACGAGATTCGCATTGAACATCTGTATGAGAGAAGCCGCCTCGCACAGGCGGCTTCTTCAAGTGCGTGTTCGCCGAATGAGGTTGAACAGGTGGGCAAGAGACGCGCGAACGACGTCTTCTGGACGCTTCGTCTCGAAGTGTCGCTCACGTATGTGTCCCTCCTCTGAATATCGTGTGTATTCACCGGTGAGCCACCTACCTTGAAATTGCTTGGCCCACGCAATGCCGCATTCATGTCCGCAGACACGCACTCTCTCATCCACCACGTATCCGTCGGTTCCGTTCTCCGAAACATGAAGACACCCCGCTGGAAGGCGTCGGGGCGGAAACGTGAAGTCGAATTCGTACTGGATCGCCATGTGACCTCCGTACGGTTGCTAGTCGCATCCTACCACAGCGGCCTGGTATACTGCCGCGATGTCGATGAAGGATACTGCAAAAAAGGCGCTCGCACTCCATAAGAAATTGGGAGGGAAAATTCGCATTGAACCTGCTACGCACATCAAAAATAGAAAGGACCTATCACTCGTGTACACTCCAGGAGTTGCTGCCGTTTCCATGCACATTGCGAAGAAGAACGATGATGCGCGCATCTATACGATGAAAGGCAGGACTGTTGCTGTGATCTCTGACGGCTCCGCAGTGCTTGGCCTCGGCAATATTGGCGCTCTTGGCGCGTTGCCAGTAATGGAAGGGAAAGCCGCACTGTTTAAGACATTCGCCGGTGTCGACGCAGTGCCAATTGTTTTGGATACGCAAGATACTGAACGCATTGTTGAAACTATCGTACATATAGCGCCCGCGTTTGGAGGCATTAATCTGGAGGATTTTGCTGCGCCCAAGTGTTTTGATATCGAGCGCCGTTTGATTGAGCGTTTGAACATCCCCGTAATGCACGATGACCAGCATGGCACCGCGGTTGTGGTGCTTGCCGGACTTTTGAATGCACTCAAAGTAGTACAGAAACAAATGTGTGACGTGCGGATTGTCATTGCTGGTGCTGGTGCAGCGGGGACTGCCACTGCATATCTCTTGCGTGCGGCTGGCGCCACACAGGTGCTGATGCTCGATAGCAAGGGGATCATTGGTATTCATCGCACCGACCTTTCGCGACACAAGACCGAACTTGCAGGCTTTACGAACCTCGAAGATATGGCGGGCGATCTTCGTGTTGCACTCAGTGGCGCCGATGTGCTAATCGGCGTCTCCGGACCCGGCCTTGCGCGCGCGTCAGATATTCGGCTCATGAATGAAGATTCAATTGTGTTCGCACTTGCAAACCCGACACCGGAAATCATGCCAGAGGAAGCAAAAAAGGGTGGTGCAGCGGTTGTTGCGACTGGACGCTCTGATTTTCCAAATCAGGTGAATAATTCACTCGCATTTCCTGGTATTTTCCGCGGAGCCCTCGATCATCGTGTGACCAGGATTACGGAGACGATGAAATTAAAGGCTGCACATGCACTCGCCGCTCTCGTTAAAAAACCAAGCGTTACCATGATTTTGCCAGACATGTTCGATAGGCGAGTTGCTCCTACGGTAGCGAAAGTGATACGCTGACATTGCTGCGCCCATAGCTCAATGGTTAGAGCGGTCGCCTTATATGCGATTGGTTGGGGGTTCGAGTCCCTCTGGGCGTACTGGATAATGTGAATTCTTGGTTGCGGGGGTTATAGGGCATGCGACAATAGCTACATGAGAAAACTCGTCAGTGCGTTTATTGGCCTTGCATGTTTTGTACCACTTGTAACTGCTGCCGCAACACAAGAAGAAATACGGCAACAAATTGTCGACTTGTTGAATCGTGTTACTGCACTCCAAGCGCAAATCCAGGCGCAAGGTACCGCAACGACAACGTCTCAGGTACCAGCAGCGCCGGGAGGCGCAGTGGCGTGCCCGCATGTAAGCCGTTCGCTCAAGAAGGGAAGTTCGGGCGCTGATGTGACTCGCTTGCAACAATTCCTTGCTCTCGACCCAAGCATATATCCAGAAGGCCAGATAACCGGCTACTATGGCCCACTCACTGAGGCGGCAATCAAACGGTTCCAATGCAAGTTCAATATCGCCTGCAGCGGTTCTCCTGCAACGAACGGATATGGTGTAACAGGGCCACGCACGGCCGCGCTTCTGGCACTGCAATGTTCGGGTGTAACCGCGAATCAAAATGCGCCCGCAAGTGGGTTTATTCGCGTGACGCCAACGGGTGGTCCTGCACCGCTCAGTGTCACCGTTGAAGCCTATGCAAATACGGCGGCTTCGTGTACTGCTGCATCGTACGAAGTGAACTTTGGCGACGGCACCATTCCGCAAACAATCACGGTCCCACAAAACGCGTGCCAAGAGATCAGACAAGTCTTCGGGCATTCGTACACCATTCCTGGCACGTACACGATCGCGCTCAGATCGGGGGTACATCAGGTAACGTCGACAGTGCTCGTGACGCCTGGCAGCGGTTCTGGCGGGAATGCCAGCACGGGGGCCTTTAACATTACGGCAAGCGCCGGTCTCATGGTTCAGGTGGCGTTTGAGGTAGGCTCGGCGTGCTCGCGTTTTGATCTCGACTGGGGTGATGGCAGCGCGCACATGTCACAAGATCAAGGGAATTGTACGGCCGGGGTCGTTTCTAAACAGTTCACGCATACGTACCAGAGTGCCGGCGCATATACAGTAACCTTGCGACGTGGAACTGCTCTCGAATTGACGGACAGTGCCGCAGTATCGATCGTTCAGTGATTCACTCCGCGTGCAGGCCGCCTTTGGTGAGTGCACGCACTCTGAGTGCTGGGTGTTTTTCGAGCGAAGGATCGTCTGCGATAAGTGCCTGTGCTTCGTCGCGTGCAGCCCGGATAAGACGCTGGTTTTGTAGAGCTTCCATACCAAGATCGGACATACCCCATTGGCGTGCTCCGTAGAGATCTCCGGCGCCACGTGTTTCAAGATCGGCTTCGGCGAGCTTGAAACCATCGTCGCTCTTTTCAAGTGCCTTGAGGCGCTTCATCGCCATCTCTCCCTTGGTTTCTGGCAGGAGGAAACAGTGTGGTGGATGCGACGAGCGCTGTATTCGACCGCGCAATTGATGCAGTTGTGCAAGGCCGAAGCGTTCAGCCCCCTCAATCATCATGGCAGTTGCGTTCGGTACGTTGATGCCAACTTCGACGACCGATGTTGCGACCAACACATGTACTTTGCCGGAAGCAAAATCAAACATGACGCGGTCTTTATCTATCGGCTTTAGTGCGCCATGAAGGAGACCAACTTTGTAGTCGGGAAAAATGTCTTTTTGGAGACGCACGGCTTCAGCCTTCGCGCTTTTTGCTTGGACGGCGTTTAGTTTCGCCGGATCTGGCTCATCAATACGTGGACAGATCACATATGCCTGGCGACCTTTTGCGAGTTCTTCGCGCACTTTCTCATACGCCTTGGGGCGCTGCGTAGGTGTCACGATGGATGTCGTCACACGAGCGCGACCTGGAGGCAGTTCATCCAAAATCGAGAGATCGAGGTCCCCGTAGATTGTGAGTGCGAGCGTGCGAGGGATCGGCGTTGCAGTCATTGAGAGGAAATGCGGCGCAGCATCACCTTTGCGCGCAAGTTCGCGGCGCTGCCGTGTCCCGAAACGGTGCTGCTCGTCAACGATGGCATATGCGAGATGTTTGAATTTGACTGCCTTTTGGATGAGTGCGTGTGTTCCAACAAGCATTGCAATCTCTCCATTTGCGACCCACTTTAACAGCTGCGCGCGAGAAATATCCGTTGCCTTTTCACGGGATAGTTTTGACGGGTACTTTTTGCAGCCGCTGCCGGTGATGAGTGCAATATTGATGGGGAGGTCTTTAAAGTACTGTATAAACGACTGGAAGTGCTGCCCGGCAAGAATTTCTGTTGGTGCCATATACGCTACCTGCAAAGTGCCGCTTTCGCGGCCTGGCGGACGCGAGTGAACGACTGCGTATGCCGTGGCTGCGGCAACGAGTGTCTTTCCCGCGCCGACGTCTCCTTCGAGTAATCGTGCCATCGGGTGCGGTTTTTTGAAGTCCGCGAGTATGTCCGCAATTGCGCGATGCTGTGCGCCGGTTGGTGGAAAGGGGGTTGAGGTAAGGAACCGTTCGACATGAGTGGCCGCATCATCGATGTGGAATGCGTCGAGTGCGGCATTCTCTGCGCGCTCGCGCGCGCGGGCCGTTTGTATCGCGAAGATCTCTTCAAAAGCAAATCGTTTTCGTGCCGCGGCTGCGTGTATATCTTTTTCGGGCGCATGAATCCATACGAGGGAGGTTGCAAGATCTGGCAAGTGATACTTCTCTCGAATAGTTTCTGGAATTGGGTCATCAATCTCCCCTAAAACACCCGCATCAAAGATGCGCTTGATGGCATGATAAAACCAGCGTGATGTGATGCCTCGCGTCTCTGGGTAGACGGGGAAGATGCGGGTATTCTCCGGCGTGTCCTGTTTGAAGAGCCCTTCTGCAGCCTCCGTGGCCGTTACAGCGACAACTTCGGGGTTTGTGATATACGGCTTTTCTGGCGAGCCCGAGATAGAGCCTGTTACTTTGACGGTGACCCCCTGCGGCGCCATTTTGGCAATATACGGCTGGTTAAACCAGAGGACTTTGACACGGCCATTCGAGTCAGAAAACCATCCTTCAGTCGCCGTCCTCTTACTACGCCACAACTTTTTAGCCTCTAGCTTGCTCAAAATTCCGATGAGTGATACTTTCGTGCCCGGGACGAGCTGTGCGGTAGTGGCAGAGGCACCTGCCTTTTCATACCGTGTAGGGAAGTGGTACACCAACTCTCGCACAGTCACGATACCCAGACGCTTGAGTGCCGCTTGTTGTGGTGCAATGAGGCGAAACTGTTGTGTAAGCAGATCGTCGGGCTTCATGTAAGGATTATAGTCCAGTGGAACGATTGACGGTTATGCGAACATGGTTCGTATGAAAGTTATACACAGATATAGCACTTGCAGTGTGCGGAATGATCGGTACGATAGCGATGTTTGAATTAGTGGTTAATTCGTTACTACCTATATGATCAACGAATTCGGCGAACTTCTGGATGAAGAGGTGATGGCTGAAGGTGAGGAAGCGGAAGAAGGAGAAGAGGAAGCGGAAGAAAGTAAAGAAGAAAGTGAAGAAGAAACAGTTTAACAAAAGGGCCCGCACGGGCCCTTTTGCCATTGGGGCTCGTGCGGTATAGTTCTCGTATGGGAATGGTGTTGCAATTCGTTGGTACACTCATCGCGGTGTATCTCACCGTCAATCTTGTGCCGGGCATTTCGGTATCTGGCGGGTGGATCACGATGCTTATTATTGCGGCCGTCTGGTCCGTAATTACTCTGGTTATAAAGCCGGTTCTCCAGGTTCTTGCGTTGCCACTCACGATACTGACGCTCGGTCTTTTTGCTTTTATCCTCAATGCGGCGCTATTTTGGGCAATGGAATTCGTCGTGCCGGGCTTTGACGTCGCAGGATTCATCCCGGCGCTTCTTGGTTCCATCGTCCTCTCAATCATTACGTGGCTGTTGCAGAAAGTGTTTTAATCGAGAACGCCATCCGCTCGCGAGCGCTGGTGCGTTTCAATAAAGGTAGCGAGACGGCACCGGTGAGCGCAACTTCGAGAGAACATCGCGCAGCAGATCGTAGCGCGTGATGTCCAGTTGCAGTAGCCCGATTCACGCACGTGTCTCTGCTGGTCGTGTTCGGTGCGGAGATGCGCTCGGTGGTGTCGCGAGCGGATTTCTTGCCTTGACAGTGATGTAGTACGTGACGCAGTAGGGGGTATAGGGAGGTTTTTTGGCTTGATCTCCTTTAAGCGCAAGCACATCACGACTTTGCCTTGCCTAGCAAGGCGGGTTTTCTAACATTAACCGTATTAATAGCTAATAATCAAACTCATGCGTTTGAATCCTCCGCAGAAACCTGCGCTTGTGGAACCACCAAAACCACCGCAGAAGTAGTGGATATATCGGCTTGTGATCACGAGATACTCGAAAAGCCGCCTCCGGAAGGCGGCTTTTCATATTCTGGCGTTAGTGTAGTGTGATTTAAGAGGAGGAAAATATCATGATCATACAACCTGATATGCATGCCGTTGTTGTCTTCCCGGTACGAGGAGACGACATTCTACTTGGAATCAAGACCGAAAAGATCGGCGTTGGTCGATGGAATGGTCCCGGCGGAAAGATCGAAAAAGGAGAAACTCCAGAACAAACTGCCGTACGCGAACTACCCGAAGAGACGACGCTCGAAACAACCGCAGCCGCACTTGAGAAAATCGCATTGGTCGATTTTCACAATCAACGCGCAGATGGCAGTACGTTCCTTGCGCGGGTACACATGTTTCTTGCTCTCGCGATCAGCGGTGTCGCAACCGACACTCGAGAGTTGGTGAAGCAGACGTGGTTCAATAGGAACAACTTGCCGTACTGGCAGATGATGCCGGCGGATCGTGAGTGGTTGCCACCCGCGCTTGCGGGGAAGAAAGTCAGAGCGACAGCGTGGTATGGACCGGAGCAACGTGTGCTGCTCCGCAAAACAGAGATCCACATAGTTAAGAACCTAGACTAAGAGCCGCAGGGAGAGAATCCCCGCGGCTCTACGTTATTGTCTTATCGGAGTTCCTTGCAGCGCATCGAGTTGTTCGAGCGACTCCGCCCTTTCTGAACTCGAAGTTTCGATCTGCGGAAGGGGTGGGATTCGAACCCACGGGACGCTTTTAGACGTCCACAGGTTAGCAACCTGTTCGTTTAACCGCTCACGCACCCTTCCTTGAAGGCGAATAGTACGTCAATTGGCATACCTTTTCAAATGTTTTGGATTGCTGGAACCGACGATCGTAAAATACGTTTTCACATCAGCGACGCTTTCTAGTCGAACATCATAACCTGTAATTCTTGCCTTCATGCCAAGATCGGCAAGAATTTTAGCCACTGAAAGCTGTAATGGGCGAGATCGACTACAAAATGAAAGTTTTTTGTATATATACCACCTGCCATTTACCTTATACCGATGCTTAATCACCGATCCATCTGTGTCTACTAGACCACGTATGCATGCAATTGAGTATTTTTTACTTTTTTTGATCCAAGGTGGCATGTCGAACTCTTGCTTAACTTTGTTTCCAATTGGTAACCCGAGATTATGCAAGAAACGGACGATCTCTCTGCGTGAAATAACTATGAGGTAGACGGAACCTTTTGGGCGATGATATAAGCTCGGCTTCAGTCTGAAAATTTTTTAATTCTCTGGACCACAAAGTCAATATATTCTCGATCGTGTATGTGATGGAGAGTTATTGTCGCTTGATATGTATGCATGCCGCCATCACCCATCATTGTTCCAAGGAATTCTGCGAGTTCGATTGATTTACGTGGTTTGTGTATCGATTGGGGGTAAAATGATGATGGTCTTATCCGGAAACGGCCGTGCGCGACGTAAGTTATATCTCCGATTTGCACGGATTTCGCACGGGGAAGAATTTCTTGATTCAAAGGCACTCTGTTCCTCCACCGCTCAAAGAGGCAGCCTAAGCTCGTGCGAGTGCGAGCAGAGTGACACTTGTGACTATCGACGTGAGGGGACGCGAGGCTTCCGTCAGGGTGGCGCCCGTCGTTGTGACATCATCGATAAGAATAATATGCGCATCGCGCACCAATTCGGGAAAGGTGAGCATAAAGACACCCGAGACGTTGTGGTACCGTTCGTCACGAGTAAGTCGTGCTTGCTGTTTGGTTGAGCGAACTCTCTCAAGCACGTGAACGATACGCGACAGTTTTCCGTTATGGAATTCGGGCGGCAACGCATTCAGCACCATCTCGATTTGGTTAAATCCGCGTTCTTTCTGACGAATCGGATGCAGAGGGACCGGGACGAGGAGTATTGGGTGATTTGAAAATGCCATTTTTTCTACAATTTCTTCGCGCAGATATTCGGCAAGTAGCGTTGCGAGAAGCTCGGCTGCATACGCAGAGCCGTCGTATTTGAGCGCCCAGATGATGTCTTCAACTACTTTGTCGCGGTACTCTAACAAGGTGGTGATGCGCATGCCGAATGCCGCATGTTCCTGTGTGATTACGGGAACGTGCTCGGTGCGGTACTCTTCGACGCGAACGGTACGTTCTTTGCGCGGGAGAAGAAGATCGAAAAGCCGGTTTAGATATGCCCACATGCTAGTATTGTGGCATGTCACTTGCCGAACAAAAATGCGTTCCGTGTGAAGGCGGCACGATGCCACTCACGATCCAGGAGGCACAGACGCTGATGAAGGATTTGCAGGGGTGGACGCTCTCTGAAAGTGCTAGAAATCTTGAAAAGGAGTACAAATTTAAGAATTTTGCCGAAGCGCTCGCGTTTGCAAACAAGGTGGGAGCGATAGCAGAAGCAGAGCAGCATCATCCAGAAATCGAAATCGGGTGGGGGAGGGTTGAAATAGAGCTTACAACGCATGCTATCGGAGGCCTGTCGATGAACGACTTCATCATTGCGGCCAAAATAGACAAAATCTAGTGATATAATCTGGGGAATGGCGTTTTCGCTCGGTTCTCTCACACAAAAGTTGTCAGGAGCCATTAGTGGGCGGTCCAATGACAGCATTTTCGGCATCGATGTCGGTGCATCGTCTATAAAGATTGTTCAGCTGCGCGGGGCGCACGGTGCTGCCGTACTTGAGACATATGGTGAAATTGCGCTCGGCCCCTATGCAAACGAAGCAGTCGGAAAGGTGGTGAAGCTTACCCCAGAAAAAATCGCCGAAGCATTGAACGACCTCATGCGTGAAGCGAATGTTACGGCACGTTCAGGAGGCATATCAATTCCATTTTCATCAAGCCTTGTTTCTATCCTCGATCTGCCAAAAGTCGATACGGAACAGCTCAAGCGCATTGTGCCAATTGAGGCACGTAAGTACATCCCCATTCCCATTAGCGAAGTCATGCTCGACTGGTTTGTCGTGCCGCAAGACCAGGGACAAGGCGAAGCCTTTGACCGCGTACAAGAAAAGACACCGCTCCACGCCAAAGGGCAGGAAGTACTGCTTGTTGCGATTCACAACGAAACCATTCGGTCGTACCAAACGGTGGCAGCGACTTCTGGACTATCGGTTAAATTTTTCGAAATAGAAATTTTTAGTGCAATCCGTAGTTCACTCGGGCATGGTCTCGCGCCTGTCTTGGTGATTGATCTCGGCGCCGCGACGACAAAGATGTACGTTGTCGAGCGGGGAATAGTTCGGGTCACACACCTGTTGACGCTCGGCGGACAGCAGATGACCGACCATCTTTCGCGATCAATGAGTTGGGATTTTGAGAAAGCTGAACGCATGAAGCGCGAACATGGTCTCGTAGAGGCTTCGGCCTTTAATGCAGATGAGAACGATCGCGTTAAACAGTCGCTCATATCCACACTCGAACGTGTGTTCTCAGAAGCCGATAGAGTACTATTAAGTTACGGAAAGCGATACAATAAAGATGTCTCGCACGTCGTTTTGACTGGCGGCGGCGCATCGCTTCCCGGGCTTCTCAGTATTGCGGATAAGACACTCAGTGCAAAAGTCGAGGTTGCGCGTCCGTTCGAACGCACTGAGACACCGGCATTCCTCGACCAAGTACTTGGTGAAATCGGTCCGGGGTTCGCTGTTGCCGTCGGTTGTGCGCTCCGCGAACTTCGTACGGGGTAGGAGTGCGCTATACTAATCTATGTGCATGGGGGTCGAGTTTAGAAAGAATAGCCTAAGGGGAAACGGGCTGTGCGCGTCTCGTTCTTCTTAATAACGGATGGAAACGAATATCCATTCATCGTTCATCCCGCAAGATACGTTAATACCGGAGGCCCCGCGAACAAGTTCGCGCAAGGGTGCGTTTGATTTATTCATCCTCATCGGTATTGTCCTTTTTGTTGCATCGGCAACTCTTGCTGTTGGCGTCTTTCTGTATGTTCAGTACCTCCAAACAAGCGGTGCGAGCAAAATTGAACAACTAGAACGCGCAAAAGCTGCATTTGAACCAGCGCTCATTAACGAATTGACGCGACTCGACGATCGCATGCGTGCTGCGGACGAAATCCTCGGGCGGCACATTGCACCGACCGAACTATTCCGCGTCTTGGAACAATTAACACTCCAAACTGTCGCGTTTTCCAACTTTGATTTTGAAGCACAGCCCGAGCGGATGACGCTCGTGATGCAGGGAATTGCGGGAAGCGTAAATGCGATCGCTCTGCAGGCAGATCTTCTTTCGCGCAGCGGCATCATTTCAAACCCAATCTTTTCGAATATTAACCGCCAAGTCGGCGGTGTTCGATTCGACTTTTCGGCAGAGATTCACTCGGACGCGCTCTTGTTTCGTGAAGAAAACCCCGTTTCTGAGCAAATGCCAGCAGAACAGACACTGACCCCATCGCCATTTGGATCTCCGGAAGATGTTCCGGCACAACCTGAACAACTATGATGCGCTCAATCATTGCTCTGTGTGCGGTTGCGGCTGCTGGTGGCTTGTTCTTCTTTTACACCAAGCCTGCCTACGATACCGTGCGTGCTCTGCAGGTAGAAATGAAAGAATACGATCTTGCACTTTCAAAGGCGGCCGAATTACAGCGTCTCAAGCAGTCCCTCTTATCTCGATACAACTCATTTAATCCGGCAGACTTGGAGCGACTGCACAAATTGCTTCCTGATCATGTGGACAACGTCCGTTTGGTGCTCGACCTGGATACTCTCGCATCAAAGCATGGCTTAGCACTCCAAAATGTCACTGTGTCCGCAGCAAACGAGGCGGTTATCGGCTCACGCGAGGTGACAACAATCGGTCCGAGCGGCCAAAAGTATGATTCGCTGACGTTGAAATTCGGCACACAGGGAACCTACCCACAATTTACGGCGTTCCTCACCGATATTGAATCAAGTTTGCGTGTTGTCGATTTGGTATCCCTTTCGATTGACGTTGATAATTCTGTGGTTGCGGCCGAACCAGTGTATCGTTATGACATGACGGTGCGGACCTACTGGCTCAAATAACACGTATGCTCAGTATATTCAAAAGTAAGCTCATGCTCATGATAGGAATAGGCGGCATCGTTGCGCTCATCATTTGGTATGGGTTTTTGCGCTCCGCGCCCGACGCGTCACTACTTACAAGCGAAGAGTTGGGCGAGTCAACGAGCGCTGTTGATTCCGATGTTGTCGCGACACTCCTCACGCTTCGCACTGTCTCGCTAACCGGGAGTATTTTCCAGGATCCGACATTTCAACGACTCACGGACTTTGGTAGCGAGATCATGCCTGAACCTGTAGGACGACCAAATCCATTTGCACCTATTTCACCAGTTAGCGGCGCGACGTCAACGCGTCGCTAGTCAAATATGCCTCCTTCTGATGCGCCTCAAGATTCCGGCGTTGCGTCTGCAGCACCGCGCCGAAGCCTGGTAGACGTGAAGATTCCGTACGACACGTTGAAATACATCCCGCAGGAGAGTGCAGAGCACTACAAATTTGTACCGATTGGTGTCGTCGAGGGTGTACTCGAAGTCGGGATGGTGGATCCTGATAACATCGCGGCCATTGATGCACTGAACTTCATTGCGCGGAAGACCGGGACACCGTTCAAGATATTCCAAATCACCGACAAGGATTTTGAAGGCGTTATTAAGATGTATCGGGGGATTGGCGGGGACGTCGACCAGGCCCTTTCTGATCTGGAGTCCGAGAAACAGGAGCACATCAATGAAGATGATACGGGACTTGAGGGGCAATTGAACTTGGGATCGCTGGCGCAGAATACGGAGACACAGGGGTCGTACCAGGAAGATGCGCCAGCCATCAAGATTGTTTCAACTATTTTGCGTTACGCGATCGACGGAAAAGCATCTGACATTCACATTGAACCGACGCCGTCTGGCGTGCGGGTGCGGTACCGTGTCGACGGTGATCTGCACACATCAGTTGTGTTGCCGATCAACACGCATCGCTCGATCATCGCGCGTGTAAAAGTGCTCTCGTCGATCCGGCTTGATGAACGTCGTAAACCGCAAGACGGACGCTTTTCCGCCACATTCGATGAACGTCAAATTGACTTTCGTGTCTCAACATTTCCGTCGAACTACGGCGAGAAAATCGTATTGCGTATCCTCGATCGCGACAAAGGGTTTATCCCGCTCGATCAGCTCGGGCTTGGGGACCGCAATTTAGAGATCATGCGAAAAGCAATCCAAAAACCGCACGGACTCATCCTGATTTCCGGCCCGACGGGTAGCGGTAAATCCACGACGCTCTATTCCATGCTCTCCGAGCTCGATCGCGAACACAAGAACGTGCTCTCGCTTGAAGACCCGATTGAATACTACGTCGATGGCATCATCCAATCACAGATGCGGCCAGAAATCGGCTACACGTTTGCAACTGGCCTTAGAACCACACTCCGCCAAGATCCGGATGTGATCATGGTTGGTGAAATTCGCGACGGTGAGACTGCAAAACTCGCCGTTCAGGCTGCTCTAACGGGTCATCTTGTACTTTCGACTATTCACACGAATGATGCTGTGGGAACAGTTCCACGTCTCATTGATATGGGCGTGGAACCATACCTGATCCCGCCGGTTTTGGTGCTTTCCATCGCACAGCGCCTGGTGCGAACACTTTGTCCGGGGACGGGGAGCGAAGTGTCACTCTCCGCCAGCGACATCGCGGCAATTGAAACACAATTGGAGACGCTGCCGACGGCGAATAGATTCCAGGTTCCCAAGGTTGCCTATGAACCAGAACGTACGCCAACGTGTCCGACGGGTCTTCGTGGGCGTATGGCCGTATTTGAGGTGTTGGAAATGTCGTCTGAAATCGAGAAGATCATCCTCACGAACCCAGTTGACTCGCAAATCTGGACGGCAGCGCGTGCACAGGGGATGCTCACGATGCGCGAAGATGCTATCGTGAAGGCGGCGCAAAAGAAAATACCGTATTCAGAAGTGAATACGCTTAGCTCAATTCTCCTCGAGGATGTGGTTGCAGAACCCACGCCTGTTGCTGAAGTGCCCGCGGAGCCGGAGACAGACGATACTAAAAAATAATTTCCACCATGGAAGACACGCAACCAAAAGTTTTGCTGCTCGACGACGATAAGTTTTTGCTCGACATGTACAGCGTCAAATTCTCCCAAGCAGGCTTTTCTGTCGTGCCGTGTTTCTCGACAGCAGAAGCACTTGAAAAGTTGCGTGCCGGCGAGAAACCGCAGGTCATGCTTTTCGACATTACGATGCCCGGCGACGACGGGTTCGTCTTTTTGCAGACCGTCAAGAGTGAAAAGCTTTCCGATGGCTCGGTCATGATCGCACTCACGAATCAGAGCAACGATGAAGATCGAAAAAAAGCCGAGGAGCTTGGCGTGAACAAATATGTAATTAAGGCGAGCATGATCCCGTCGGAAGTCGTCGCGATGGTGCAGCAAGAAGTGGGGAAGAAATGATAAATTTGCAAATCCTAATCTGCAATTTGCAAACCAAAATCCAAAGTTCCAGAATACAAATGGTTGATTTTTTGCAGCTTGGTGTTTGGGATTTCTTTGCAAATTGCAAATTGGTACTTGGAACTTATTCAGCTGAATAATCTTGCTTCGTCCAAAATAGGTTACAATGTTCCTATGGGAGACTACGGCTCTTTGCTTAAGAAGTATATTAACGTGCTCGTACACGAGGGGGGTTCCGATATGCATCTCTCGACTGGTGCACACCCGACCATCCGAGTCTCCGGAGCTCTCTCGGGCATGCTCAAGGAGCCCGTCCTTACGGGAGAGGACACGATGGGATTCGCGAAAGTACTTTTGAACAAGGAACAGCTTGACCGCTTCGTTAAGGATTTTGAAATTGACTTTGCATATCAAACTGACGACGGTAACCGCTTCCGTGGTAATGCGTTTTACCAACGAGGAGCCGTCGGTATAGCGCTTCGCCTCATTCCAAAGCAAATCCAGACGATCAAGCAACTCAGCTTGCCCGATATTCTGGAAACATTTGCACGCAAGTCACAAGGGTTCTTTCTTGTTGCCGGTCCCGTAGGGCAGGGTAAGACCACAACGCTAGCTTCGATGATCGAGCTCATCAATACCGAGCGAATGGAACACATTGTCACCATCGAGGACCCAATCGAATATATTTTTGAGCCCAAGCGGAGTTTGATTGATCAGCGTGAAGTGCTGCTCGATACTAAAGATTTTGAGACCGCTCTCGTCAGTGCCTTTCGCCAAGACATCGACGTTCTCTTGGTGGGAGAAATGCGCGGACATGCGACGATGGCTGCGGCCGTCACTGCCGCGGAAACCGGCCACCTCGTGTTTTCGACACTGCATACCAATAATGCCGCCCAGACCATTGACCGCATCATCGATACGTTTCCAGCCGAACAGCAAGATCAGATTCGCATCCAGCTCTCTACATCACTCGCTGGAGTCTTTTCGCAGCGCCTGATTCCACGTGTTTCTGGTGGATTGGTACCGGCATATGAACTCTTGATCAACAACAAGGCGGTCGGCAACCTTATCCGCGAGAAACGCACGCACGAGATCAACACCGTCATCGAAACGTCCTCACAGGAGGGCATGGTAGACATGAACCGCTCGCTCGCTGAACTGGTTGGTCGGGGGGAAATTACGGTAGAAAGCGCGTACCAATACTCACTCAATCCGAACATGTTACAAAAGTTGCTCTAACGCATGGCTATCTTCAACTACACTGCGCTTGACGCGCAAGGCGCCAAACGAAGCGGCACC
>Ga0207952_1000483_pt1 | contig 31563 bp, 32 predicted proteins | sample SubbioR12Aug_8Ca_FD_184831 | JGI IMG/M metagenome (GOLD analysis project Ga0207952, IMG submission 184831) | Serpentinite rock and fluid subsurface biosphere microbial communities from McLaughlin Reserve, California, USA - CR12Aug_8Ca (SPAdes) | ecosystem: Environmental > Terrestrial > Deep... | reverse complement strand
GGTGGTGCGGGCTGCACCGGAAGTCCCGGCGTGATGCCGGTGGTCGGTGGCAGGACGCCGATCGGTGGTGCGGGCTGCACCGGAAGTCCCGGCGTGATGCCGGTCGTCGGTGGCAGGACGCCGATCGGTGGTGCGGGCTGCACCGGAAGTCCCGGCGTGATGCCGGTGGTCGGTGGCAGGACGCCGATCGGCGGTGCGGGCTGCACCGGTACAGTCGGCATGATCCCGGTCGGTGGCCGCACCGGCAGGCCGGGCGTGATCGGCTGGAAGCCCGGGAACAGGCTGCCGATCGGCGGCACGGCAAGGTTCGGCGGGCGTATGTTCGGCAGGCTGATGTGCGGCGGAAGCTGCAGGCCGCCCTTCTGGTTCTGGGTGTCGAGCAGGCAGTCCTTGTTGCCGCTGGTGTCGTAGAGCTTATGGACGCCGCCGTTGCCCTGGGAAACGAAGGGCGAGGCGGTGATGTTCAGGCCCCGGTGGCTCTTGGTCCACTGGTCGACCGTGGTGCTGCCCTGCGCGGCATCCAGCCTGAACGATCCGGCTCCAGTCCCCGACAACCAGATCGACCGCGTGTCGTTCCGGTTGTTGCCGAGATAGAACAGGCCACCCTGGGTGTTGCAGTTGCCCTTGGCCCACACCGGCGGCGCGGCGGCGGTCAGGGCCGCGGCGGCGATCCACTGCACGACGGATTTGCCTGCGCTCCCCCGCATAGCCGCACCTCCGACACCAGCCATTGTTTCACGCGACGCGAGCTTTCGCCTCTCTCTATGACGCATAGCCGATCACACACGGCCCGATTGTCCACGCGCGAACATTTCCCTTGCCGGATCGGCGCGATCGGCGATGATCGTGCACATGGTTGCCGCGGCCGATGTCTTTCGGACAAAGGGATGGCTGAGCAAGACGCCGGAGGCGTTCCGGAAGGCCGTGCTCGAGCGTTGTCGCGCGAGGAAGGTCAAGGCGGGATCGGCGATCTACCGGATCGGCGATCCGCCCACCGGCATTTTCGGCATCTGCACGGGAAGCGCGCTCATCGAATCATCAAGAATGAATCATGACCCGCATTTCACCTTGATGGTCGGTCCAGGCGCGTGGGTCGGCCTGCGGGCCGTCGTGACGCGAAAGCCGCGCAACGTCGGCTTTACGGCGCGCCGCGATGTTGGGCTGATGTTCCTGCCGGCCGCCGCCATGGACGAGATCGTCGAGGCCGACCCCGGCAGCTGGCGCCACTTCGCGCGCCTGGAAGTTGGCGATCTCGGCGTCACGATGTCGTTCTGCGACGATCTACTGAGACGGGATCATGGCGAACGGCTGATCGCCGTTCTCCTACACTACGGCAGTTGCCGGACGGCAACGCCGCGCGAGGCCCAGCAGATTGCTGTCGATGCAGGCCAGCAGGAGCTCGCGAAGGCCGCGAATGTCGGCCGGACGGCTGCCAGCGCGATCCTGCGCGAACTCGAAGTGGCCGGTGAGATCGAGCTGGCCTATCGCCGGATCAATATTCTCGCGCCCGACGCTCTCAGGGCGCGACTGGCCGATGACTAAGCGTTGGGAGTGAAATCGTCGTCATGACGTCCTCGCTCGAACCTGTCGACCAGCTCTCGGTCGATGTCATCACCGACAACGTCAGTGACACTTACGCCAGCAAGCCCGCCTTTGCCGTGTCGGAGCTCGCCAATGTCATGCTGGCGGGCGCCAGGGAAATCTCGGGCGAGACCTTGCTCGTCGCCAATCTCGGCTACGGCCTGCGGCTCCGATCGCGCCGCGGCGCCACCGAGCATGTCCTGCTGTTCGACACCGGCACCGAAGGCGCCGCCTTCCTCCGCAACTGCCGCAACCTCGGCGTCGATCTCCGCGAGGTCGAGGAAATCGCCGTGACGCACGGCCATTGGGATCACATGGGGGCGCTGCCGGCGGCGCTCGACGCCATCGTCGCCCGCCGTGGCCGCGGCAGCGTCGCGGTCCACGTCAATCCCGACATGTTCAACGAGCGCGGCGTGCTGCTGCAGAACGGCACGATCTTCCCCGCCCAGCGCGTGCCCACGCCGGCGGAAATGGAGGCGCGCGGGGCGCGCGTCGTCAACGACGGCAGGTCCCGCATCCTGCTCGACGGCCACTTCTACTACAGCGGCGAGATCCCGCGCGTGACGGCGTTCGAGACCGGTCGCCAGGATCACCTTTGCCGGCGCGACAATTCGGAGGAATGGCGGCCCGATCCCTACCTGATGGACGAGCGCATGCTGGTCGTGAACGTCCGCGATCTCGGCCTGATCGTGTTCAGCGCCTGCTCGCATGCCGGCATCGTGAACGTCTGCACCGAGGCGCACCGGCTGTTTCCCGACACGCCGATCCACGCCGTGATGGGCGGCCTGCATCTCGGCGGGGTGATGGAGCATCTCATCCCGCAGACGGTCGAAGGACTAAAGCCCTTCGATATCGGCTACTTCATCACCGGGCACTGCACCGGCTGGCGCGCCCTGCATGCGCTGGCCAATGCCTACGGCGAGCGCGTCAGCCAGTCCGCGGTCGGCACCAAGTACGTGTTCGATGCCAGCATACCGGGCTCGCAACGCGCCACGCCGGCACCCACCAGCTTCGAGGCAAAGCCTTCCTGGTGACGGGCCGCGCCCTGACGCACCTCGTCCTTAGCATCAAGCTTGACGTATTAGGACAATCGTCCTAAAAATGATCTAAGGCAAATGCCCTGGCACCCATCGAGAGGACCGATGAATAGAAAGCCGTCGACGGCATGAGTGCAGCGAGCACACGCGAGCAGATTGTCGAGGCGGCCGACCGGCTGTTCTACGAACAAGGCTTCGAGGCTACGTCCTTTGCCGACATCGCCTCGGCCATAAATCTCTCACGCGGCAATTTCTATTATCATTTCCAGACGAAGGACGAGATTCTCGACGCGGTGATCGCCATGCGCCTGGCGAACACTCGGAAGATGCTTGATGCGTGGGAAGCCGAGGACGGAGCGCCGGCGGATCGAATTCGCTGCTTCATCCATATTCTCATCGCAAACCGGGCCAAGATCATGCGCCATGGCTGCCCGGTCGGCACGCTCTGCCACGAACTCGCCAAGCTCGACCACGGCGCGCAAAGGAAGGCGGGCAAGCTCTTCGTCTTGTTCCGCGACTGGCTGACGCGGCAATTCGCGGCGCTCGGAAGCGAGGGCGACGCCGATGCACTCGCCATGCACCTGCTCGCCCGCAGCCAAGGTGTTGCGACTTTGGCGACCGCCTTCCGCGACGAGACTTTCATCCGCCGGGAAGTCGACGACATGTGCGCGTGGCTTGATGCTCAGCGGCCCCTCGGAAAACGCCGTTCTGAGACCGCGTCGCCCGACCGTACCTGATGGAGGCAGCCGGATGTTCGTCGTGACCCTCAGATTTTCCGCCAACAAAGCCAAGGCTCCGCAATTCATGGGAGGCCACAACGCCTGGATCAGGCGGGGCTTCGAGGATGGCATTTTCCTTGTGGCGGGCAGCCTTCAGCCGAGTGTCGGCGGTGCGGTTCTCGCCCACAATATCTCACGCACCGATCTCGAAGCACGTCTGAAGGAAGATCCTTTCGTTGCCGAAGACGTGGTCAGCACCGACATTCTCGAGATTGCGCCGGGCCGGACCGACGATCGCCTTGCCTTCCTCAAGGTGTAAGCCCTGAATGTCACGATCCCTGGCCCAGATGGCCAAGCGCGCTTTTGCGAATTCTGACCCTAGGCGCCCAGTGCGTCCGCAAGTGCCACAAAGCTGTCGGCATAGAGGTCGAACCACGGCTCGGGCGCGATGTCCGGCTGGGCGCCCGGGCCGAATTCCAGCGGGCGCGCCACGAACGCCGTGCGCATCCCGAAGGCGCGTGCGGCCCTGAGGTCGTACTTGTGGCAGGCCACCATCATGATCTCGTCGGGCCGGTAGCCGAGATAGTCGACCGCGAGCTGGTAGACGGCGGGCGCGGGCTTGTAGCTCTGCGCAAGTTCCGCCGTCAGCACCGCGTCGAACGGCAGACCCGCGTGCTTGACCACCGCAACCATGGCCCTCATGCCGGCATTGGAAAGAGTGGAGACGACGAAGCGCCGGCGTAATCGCGCGAGCCCTTCCAGGCTGTCCGGCCAGGCATCGAGGCGGCTCCAGATCTGGTTCAGCTCATCGCGTTCGGCGGTCGTGAAAGTTGCCGACAGGCCGTGTTGCTCCAGCAAGGTATCGAGGGTTTCGCGGTAGATGCGATCGACCCGAAGCCACGGCCGCTCGCCGGCGATGATCCGGTCGAGCACCGCGCGATAAAGCCCGCGCCAGTCGGCGGACAAGGCGCCCCAGTCGATTTGCAGGCCCTTGGCCCGGTTCACGGCTTCGCCCATGCGCAGAAGCGGCCGGCAGAAATCGACGCATGTGCCCTGGACGTCGAAGGTGAGCGCCCGGATGTTCTCCAGTGATACCGCCTGCGCCATCCTTCATTGCCCCCTTCGCCCGGCCGAGCATCGCCTGCGAATTCGACTGGCGTCAAACCGCCGCCGCGCGATACCGTACCTGATGACCGAAGCCTCTCCTGGTCCTCTGTCGATCGGGGCGCTTCGCGCGGCCGTGCTCGAAGGGCGCGAGCCACCGCCGGTGCAGGCCATCGCCCGCCTCGCCTCCTATCGCTGGTTCGTCGTCGGAACGGTGTGCATCGGCTCGTTCATGGGCCAGGTCGATGCCAGCATGACGCAGGTGCTTCTGCCCAGGCTCGAGGTCGAGTTCGCCGCCCGATTGAGCAGCGTGAGCTGGGTCGCGGTCGCCTACCTGCTGGCAATGGCGTCGTTCACGCCGATCTTCGGTCGCCTCGCCGACATGGTCGGCCGCAAGCTCCTGTACACGGCGGGCTTCCTGCTCTTCATCATCGGCTCGGGCCTGTGCGGCTTCGCGACCGACCTCACGATGTTGATCGTCTTCCGCATCCTGCAGAGCATCGGCGCCGCGCTGCTGACCTCGAACAGCATCGCCATCATCGTCATGACCACCGGCGCGAAGGAACACGGGCGTGGCCTCGGCCTGCAATCGGCCGCCCAGGCGATCGGGCTCGGCGTCGGACCGGCGGTCGGCGGCCTGATCCTGGATACGCTGGGCTGGCAGTGGGCTTTCTGGATCAATGTTCCGGTCGGCCTGGTGGGCCTCGTCCTCGGCTGGCTCGTCATTCCCCAGACCACGAGGTTGCCCGATACCGGCCGCTTCGACTGGCACGGCGCACTTTTAATCGCGCCGGCACTGACGGCGGTCGTGGCGGCGCTGAACGAGGGCCATGCCTGGGGGTTCACCTCGCCGGCCCTGATCGGCTGCCTGCTGTTCGGGGTCGTTTTCCTGACACTGTTCGTCCGCGCAGAGCGTAGCGCCGAGACGCCGCTACTCGACCTGCATCTTCTGCGCAGGGCCGCCTTCGTGCTCGGCAATGTGGCGAATTTCCTGTCGTATGCCGTGTTGTTCGGGGTGTTCTTTCTCATCCCCTTCGTCCTCGTGCGCATCTACCACGACTCCGAACTGGCGGCGGGGCTCCGACTGTCGATCCTGCCCGTGATGCTGGGACTGCTGGCGCCGGTCGGTGGCGCCCTCTACGACCGCTTCGGCGCCCGGGCGCCGACCTGTTGCGGCATGCTGATCTGCATCGCCGGTCTCGCCATGCTTTATGTCTTTCTCGATGGCTCGACCGGCAACATGCCGCTGGTCACGCTGGCATTGGCCATCTTCGGCGTGGGACAGGGCCTGTTCATCTCGCCGAACACCAGCGCGATCATGGCGACGGCGCCGCCCGAGCAGACGGGCCAGGCGGCAAGCGTGCTGAACGTGGTGCGCCTGATCGGGATGAGCACCGGCATCGCCGGCGCCTCGACGCTTTTCGTGCTGGGCCTGGGCGAAGCCGGAGGCAGCACGCTGGATGTTCCGACCCCGTCGCTCGTGGCGGCCAGTCGCGACGTCATCCTGCTGCTCGGCTGCCTGGCGGCTGTGGCGGCCCTGATATCGCTGATACGTCCCGGGCGCCCCAAGGCGCACCGAACGGATCTCGACCGTCACATGACCGCGTAGACCGTCGTCGCCACCAGCGCTACGGCGAAGGCGAGGTTGACGCGCCGCGACCATACCGGATCGTGGAAGACCCGGGCGAACGAGGCGCCGGCCAGCCACCAGACCAGGTGAATGAGCACGATCATGATGCCCAGCACCGCGGTCTTGGGAACGCCACCCAGCGGCGAGCCGGCGAAGACGGCGGCGATCGCCACATAGGCCTTGGGATTGGCGACCGCCAGCAGGACGCCGCCGGCAAAGGAGGGCGCCGCGGCGGCCGCATCCGGCTTCGACAGCGGCGGCGCAGTGGCGATCTGGTAGGCGAGATAAAGAATGTAAACCGCCGATGCGGCCAGCAGCACCGGCGCCAGGCGCGGCACCGCGAGCAGGAGGGCGACCACGCCCGTGGCCACCGCGAGCAGAACGGCGATCGTGCCCGCGACCAGCCCCGACAGATAGCCGAGCGAGCGGCGCAAACCGAACGCCGCGCCGACCGCCGTCACGCTGATGGTCGAGGGACCCGGACTGCCCATGACGATAAGGGACGCCACGATCAGCGACAGCAACATGGGCCGAGGCTATCGCCGGCCGGCCACCGCCGTCTTGAACGTTCGTGCTTGAACGTCCGGGCGAGTTCTACTGCAGGACCTTCGCGAAGAACGCCTTGGTGCGCGCCTCGGCGTCGGGCGCCGCGGCGGAATCGTAGACCAGCCGATGGGTCTTGCCGCCGGAGCCGGGCACGGTGCGGTCGGGCGCCTTGTTGTCGAAGCTGTGATAGGCGTTGGGATAGTAGATCGCCTCGACCATCGCCGGCCTGGCAAGGCCCGCGACCACCTGGCGGCAGCGGTCGGCCGGCGTCCAATCGTCCTTGTCGCCGGCCAGCAGCAGCACCGGCAGGTCGATGCCGGTATCGAATTGCGGATTGCAGCCGGGATAATAGGCGACGCCGCCCGCGAGGCCGCGCTTGGCGAGATCGAAGATCTTCTGCGTCGAGCGGATGGTGGTCGAGCCGCCGTGGCTGTGGCCGATGATGCCGACCTTGCCCTTGATCACGTCGGGACGGGTGGCGAGATAATCGAGCGCGCCCGCGATGTCTGCGATGCGCATGTTGGGTGTCACCGTGCGGGGCGTGGTGCAGACGGCCTTGGTGCCGCGCGGGCCGAACGAATCGGGCGCCAGCACGAGGTAGCCCCAGCTCACCAGCAGCCTGCCCCAGCCGTCGGTGTGCGGGCTCGTGCCCGAGCAGGAGTGCGCCAGGATGATGGCGTGAAACGGTCCCGGGCCGGCCGGCTTGTAAATCCAGCCCTTGATCTCGGGGCCAGCCTCCGAGCTGCCGACGGCGATACTGGGAAAGCTGACGGACTGCGCCGCGGCGCCGCCGGCAAACAGCACAAGCAATGCAATCGCGAGCGAGCGGATCATGAGCGATACTAAGCAGAACGGCTGGAGGAATGCACCATGATCAAGACCATCGGACTGCTCGCGCGCAAGCCCGACTGGACGCACGAGCAGTTCATGAAGCACTGGGTCGAGGTCCATGCGCCGCTCGCCCATGCCGTGCCGGGCCTCCGGCGCTACGTGCAGAACCACATCCGGGACGAACGCACCCGCGCCGACATCGCAGCCCTTGCACTCGAGATCGACGGCGTCGCCGAACTGTGGTTCGACGACCCCGCCGCGCTAGAAGCCGCGGCGCGCACGCCCGAAATGCAGGCGCTGCACGCCGACGGCGCGATCTTCATCGGCCGCATCCGCAGCTACGTCGTCGAGGAGAAGACGATCGTGGGTTAGAACTCATGCGGACCGCGGGCCATCTTGAATTATTCCGGCTGAACGCCCGCTTCCTTGGCGATCGCCTGCCAGGTCGCGAGCTCGCTCTTGACGCGCGCAGCGAATTTGTCGGGCGCCTCGCCGCCCGGCTCGCTCGCGAGGTCGGCGATCCTGGCCTTGACCTCGGGTTCGGCCAGCACCGCCACGACGTCGTTGCGGATGCGCAGCGCCAGCGCCGGCGGCAGGCCGCCCGGACCGAACAGCGAGAACCACGCCCACTGGTCGATGCCCGACACGCCGGACTCGGCCATAGTCGGCACGTCGGGCAGCACCGACAGCCGCTTGCCGCTGGTCACCGCCAGCATGCGCAGCGTGCCGGCGCGATGGTGCGACATCGCCGTCAGCGGGCTGGTGAAGCCCACGGGAATGTGGCCGCCGGCCAGCTCCTGCAGCATCGGCGCCGCGCCCTTGTAGGCCACGTTCTCGATCTTGAGGCCGCTGCGCAGCCGGAACAGCTCGCCCACCATGCGCGTCGTGTTCTCGGTGCTGCCGTAGGCGTACTTGCCGGGATTGGCGCGCGCCGCCGTCATGAACTTCGCCATCGTGTCGAAGCCCGCCTTGGGCGAGCCGACCAGAACGAGCGTGCCCTCGACCAGCGGCGTGATCGGCGTGAAGTCGCGCTCGGTATTGTAGGGCAGCGTCTTGGTGGTGAAGGGATTGATCGTATGGGCGCTGGTCATGATCAGGAGCGTGTAGCCGTCGGGCGCCGACTTGGCGACGAGCTCGCTGCCCAAGATGCCGCTGGCACCGCCCTTGTTGTCGATGATGGCGGTCTGCTTCCAGCGCTCGGCCAGCCGCGGCACGATGAGGCGCGCCACGATGTCGGTGCCGCCGCCCGCCGGATAAGGCACGATGACCCGGACCTGCTTGGTTGGATAGTCCTGGGCGCGCGCGATTGCCGGCACCAGCCCGAGACCTGCGGCGGCCACGACGAAGCCGCGGCGTTTCATACTCTTCATTCAATCCTCCCGATTCATTTTCCGGCCGACAGACTAGAGTCGCGCGCGGCGGAAACCAAGCTGGTCGACGACGAAGAATCGCTACGGCCAGCGCGTGACCTTGCGCGCGGCGGCGCCGAGCGCGTTGTCGAGCTGGTTGCGCGTGGCATCGGCGTCGCCGCGCGACGGCGCCATGTAGACCACCATGTTGACGTCGAGCGCACTCAAGCGCACCGCAAAGGTGGCGTAGGAGATGTTGAGGTGCCCGTCGAAGGCGTTGTCCAACGTGAAGGTCCAGCTTCCCCAGTGCCAGAAGTTGCCGCCGCCCGGCGTCGGCCGCACCATCGTGCCGAGGCCGTAGTGGGCGCCGCCGCCCACCTGCTTGCCCTCCGGCGACATCATCCAGCGCCGCGCCGCCGGCCCGATCGCCGGGTTGCCGGCGGCAAAGGCCTGGTAGAAGCGGCCGTAATCGGCAAGCGGCATGCGCCAGCCACCGTAGCTCGCCAGGATGCGCCACGCCGGATCGAGCGTCGCGCCGCGGACTCCGAGCGGCGCCAGGGTGGTGTTGCGGCAATAGCTCTCGTAGTCCTGCCCGCTCGCCTCCTCGACCACGGCGCCCAGCATCAGGTAGGTGGCGTTGGTGTAGGCATAGCGTTCGCCCGGCGCCAGCGGCAGGCGGCCGCGCAGCACCCATTTCATCTGCTCGTCGAACGAGGGCCTGGTCGCGGTGGCGGTCCGCAGATAGGTGGCGAGGCGATCGGTCACCGGATCGCCACCATCGGCGCGGTCGAAGCCGGCGCGATGGACCAGCAGCTGGCTGATCGTGACGCCCCGCATCCGCGGATCGGCCGGTGCGCCGAGGCGCGCGAAGGTGCGGGCGAGCGCCTGCGACAGCGGCGTGTCGAAGGCGAGCCGGCCGCGATCGATCAGGCCCGCGACGCAGACGCCCGTCACCGCCTTGGAGAGGCTGGCCATCGGCACCGCCGCGCTGGGCGCCTCGCGGCCCATCGCGGCCTCGTGCACGAGGCGGCCGCCGTGCGTCACCGCGAGGCCGCCGGTCGTGCGGCCGGACCTGGTCATCCAGGCACGCCACGCCGTCTCAATGTCGGCCACGGTCTCGGCGCGCGCCGGCAGGACCAGGATCAGGGCCTGGATCAGGGCCAGAATCAGGACGGGCAACAGGACCGGAAAGCGCATTGCAGGAAGCGTCCTCGGGCGGGTAAAAGCGGCTCCAGCAAAGAGGATACACCGGCATGGCTGTCCAGTACTTCGCCAAGGTCTCGGCGACCGACCACGAAAAGCTCCAGAAGCTGGTAAAGCACTATCCTGCCTCGTCCTATGCCGACTGGCACCTGAAGGAAGCGGCGCGGATGGCGGAGTGGCGGGCCCGGCGGCACACCATCCAGATGGTCGCGGTCACGCCGGAGGAGTTCGTCGCCTATTGCGAGCGCACCGGCTCGCCGTGCGACATCATCACCTTCAAGGCCTTCATCTGCCGCTAGAGGCGACGCAACCCTGGTTCGACATTACAGTTGAATCGCCATGAGGCAGCTCATGGGACTCGTCATGGCACTTCTCGGCGTGCTGGGTGGATGTTCGGCGGACCCGTATTCGCCCTACGACTTCAAACGTTTCCCCGGATACACGCCGCCGGGAGGGACATCCTCGCCCGCGAAGCTGACCAACCTCCCGCTGGAATCAGACCGTCGATGAGATAGCTGAAGGATCTTACCGGCCATGGGCGGCCTGCAGCCGCTTTTCCTGCGAGCGGCTCCATTGCGACAGGCCGAAGCAGGCGAACCAGTAGATGGCGCCGGCAAACACATAGGCCTCCATGTTCATGCCGACCCACGCCGGGTCCGCCAACGCCGCCTGGGCGATGCCCAGCAGATCGAAGATCGAGACGATCAGCACCAGGGTCGTGCTCTTGAATAGCGAGATGAATTCGTTGGTCATGGCCGGCAGCGAGATCCTGAGCGCCTGGGGCAGCACGATCAGCCGCGTGATGCGCCAGTAGCCGAGGCCCAGCGCCTGGGCCGCCTCGGTCTGCCCGTCGGGCAGCGCCTGCAGGCCGCCGCGCACGGCTTCGGCCATGTAGGCCGCGATCACGAAGGCGAGGCCGATCACGGCGCGCGCCAGGCGATCGACGTTGAAGCCGGTCGGCATGATCAGTGGCAGCAGGAGCGAGGCGAGGAAGATCACGGTGATGATCGGCACGCCGCGCCAGAATTCGATGAACACCACCGAGGCGAAGCGGATCAGCGGCAGGCGCGAGCGGCGACCCAGCGCCAGCAGGATGCCCAGCGGCACCGCGATCAGGCCGGCGTAGATCGCGAGGAACAAGGTCAGCATCAGCCCGCCCCATTCGCGCGTCTCGACGATTTTCAGCCCGAAGCCACCATGGAGAAGCCAGATGCCGATGGGCGGCAGGACGATCGCGGCGGCGATCGCCGTCTCCTTGCGTCGCGGCAGGCCGCGCCACGACAACGCCAGACCGGCGAATAGCACCAGCAGGCCCAACAGGTCGACGCGCCAGCGCTCGGGCACGGGATACTGGCCGTACATGAACTGGGCGAAGCGGGCGCGGATGAAGACCCAGCAGGCGCCGCGGCTGGTGCAATCGTCGCGCGAGGCACCCTGCCAGCTGGCTTCGACCAGCAGCCAGTCGACGAGGGGCAGCGAGACGCGCCACACGACATAGAGGCAGAGCAGCGAGGCCACCGTGTCGAGCCAGGTGGCGAACAGGCGCTGCCGCAGGATCGCGAGCCAGCCGGGCAGCGGAGGCGCGGCGGTCTTCATCGCGTCACCGCGTCACCAATTTATGACGCGCGTTGTACCAGTTCATGAACACCGAGACCGCGAGGCCAATGGCGAGGTAGATGCCCAAGGTGATGGCGATGATCTCGATCGCCTGGCCGGTGGCGACCAGCGCCGAGCCCATGAACACCGCCACGATCTCCGGATAGGCGATGGCAGCGCCAAACGAGGAGTTTTTGATCAGGTTGAGATACTGGCTGGTGATCGGCGGGGTGATCACCGGCATCGCCTGCGGGATCACCACCAGCCGCACGACGCGGCCAGGCGTCAGGCCCAAGGCCCGCGCGGCATCGATCTGGCCCTGGCGCACGGATTGAATGCCACCGCGCACGACCTCGGCGATGAAGCCCGCAGTATAGGTCGAGAGCGCCATGAACAGCGCCACGAACTCCGGCACCAGCACGAAGCCGCCGCGATAGTTGAAGCCGCGCAGGATCGGCTGGTCCCAGCTCGTGACGGCGCCGGCCGCGACAAGCAAGGCGAGCGGCAGCGCGCCGCACAGCGCGAAGCCCGCGATCCACACCGGGAAGTCCTGGCCGGTCCGTGCCTGCCGCGCCCTGGCCCAGCGCGCCAGCACGATCTGGGCCACGATCAGGACGAGGATCGCCAGCAGCGCCAGGCGGAAGCCGCCGAGGTCGTTCGGCGTCGGGATCGAAAGGCCGCGGCGGTTGAGGAAGATGACGCCTAGAAAGTCGAAACTTTCCTTGGGCGTCGGCAGCGCCGCCAGCACGCCGAAGTACCAGAACAGCACGAAGAACAGCAGCGGGATGTTCCGGACGAATTCGATATAGACCGCGGCCAGGGTCGAGAGCAGCCAGTTGCGCGACAGCCGCATCAGCCCGACGGTGAAGCCCACCACGGTGGCCAGGAAGACCGAGGCCACCGAGACCAGGATCGTGTTGACGATGCCGGTCCACAACAGCGCCCAGATGGTGTCGCTGGGCTTGTAACCCGTGAGGTTGAACGGCACTTCGATGCCGGAGTCGCGCCACAGGAAGTTGAAGCCCGAGGCGATGCCGGCCTTCACCATGTTGTCGGAGGCGTTCTTGACGAAGAACACCACGACCGCGACCAGCGCGATCGTGGCCAGCACCTGCCAGAAGATGTCGCGAACCTTGCGGTCGCGGAGGAAGGCCTTCATGACCGCGGGGGAACGCCCCCAGCGGTCACTGGAACGGCGGCGTGAACAGGAGGCCGCCCTTGGTCCACAGCGCATTGGCGCCGCGCTGCAGTTTCAGCGGCGAGCCCATGCCGACCGTGCGCTCGTAGCTCTCGCCGTAGTTGCCGACCTGTTTGATCAGGTTGTAGGCCCAGTCGTCGGAGAGACCCATCATCGCGCCGAACTTGCCGTCGGCGCCGAGCAGGCGGCGGACTTCGGCGTTGGTCGACTTGGCCTTCATCTCATCGACGTTCTTGGAGGTGACGCCCAGCGCCTCGGCGGCGATCTGGGCGTTCAACACCCAGCGCACGACCAGCTGCCAGCGCTCATCGCCCCAGCGCGTCACCGGACCCTGCGGATCGTTGGAGATGATTTCGGTCAGGATCTGGTGCTCGGCGGAATCCTTGAACTTGATGCGCTGGCCTGCGAGCGCGCCGACGCCCGCGGTATAGGCGTCGCAGCGGCCCTGGTCGTAGGCCGAGATGGCATCGTCGTTCTTCTGGAAGTTGATGATGGTGACCTTGAGCTGGCGCTCGCGGAACCAGTCAGCCGCCATCTTCTCCTCGGTGGAGCCCGCGGCGACGCAGATCGTGGCGTCGGCCAGGTCCTTGACCGCCGCGACCTTGGCCTTGGTGCGCACCACGAAGGTCTGGCCTTCGTAGAAATTGATGCCCTGGAAGTTCACGCCGAGCGTGGCGTTCCTCGAAAAGGTGATGGTGGTGTTGCGCGACAGGAGATCGACCTGGCCCGACTGGAGCACCGCCCAGCGCTGCTGCACCGAGGTCGGCGTGAACTTCACCTTGGTGCTATCGCCCAGGACCGCGGCGGCCAGCGCCTTGCAGTAGTCGACGTCGAGGCCGGACCATTCGCCCTTGTCGTTGGCGAAGGAGAAGCCCGGCAGGCCCAAGTGCACGCCGCATTCGATGTGGCCGCGCGCCTTGATGGCGTCGAGCGTCGGGCTGGGCGCCAGCTGCTGCGCGGCGGCGGAACCCGCAACGAAGGCCGCGGCGGCCGCGGCGACAAGTGCAATAAACTTCATGAAATCCCCCTCAACAGGTGCTGTCCGATACCGTACAAGCCATCGCATGGCGAGTAAATTGCACCTCGAAACGGCGCTCACCCTTCAGGGTTGGCAGCGCGACCTCGTGGTCACGATCAAGCACGGCCTGATCGAGCGCCTGGAGCCCGCCGGCGCGGCCGACGCCCAGCGCGTGTCCGGGGCGGCGCTGCCAGGCCTACCCAACCTGCACAGCCATGCCTTCCAGCGCGCCATGGCCGGGCTGACGGAACATCGAGGCAAGCGGGGCGGCAGCGAGGCCGATTCCTTCTGGTCCTGGCGCGAGCTGATGTATCGCTTCGTCGAACGCCTCAGGCCCGACGATCTCGAGGCGATCGCTGCCATGGCGTATATGGAAATGCTGGAGGCGGGCTTCACCTGGGTGGCGGAGTTCCACTATCTCCATCACCGGCCCGACGGCCGGCCCTACGACAACATCGCCGAAATGTCGGAGCGCATCGTGGCCGCCGCCGACACCTCAGGCATCGGCCTCACCCTGCTGCCCGTTCTCTATCGCCAGGGCGGCTTCCTCGGCCAGCCGCCCGGCGACGGCCAGCGCCGCTTCCTGAACGACCGCGCCTCCTACGCGCGGCTGATGGAAACCAAGGTGCCCGGCGGCAACATCGGCATCGCGCCCCATTCGCTGCGCGCCGTCAGCCTCGACGATCTCGACTGGGCCGCCACCACCTGGCGCGGCCAGCCGGCGCATATTCATGTCTCCGAACAGACGCGCGAGGTCGAGGAATGCCTCGCCGCCCACAAGCGGCGGCCTATAAATTTGCTGTTCGACACGATCGAGGACAAGACAGGCGAGACCAGGGAGCGCTGGTGCTTGGTCCATGCCACGCACGCCGACGCCAAGGAGATCGCGCGCATCGCCAAGGCCAAGGCGGTCGTCGGACTCTGCCCCATCACCGAGGCCAATCTCGGCGACGGGCTGTTCGACGTGCCGGCTTTCCTCGCAGCCCATGGCCGCTTCGGCATCGGCTCGGACTCGCTGGTCCGCATCTCGGCCGCCGACGAGCTGCGCACGCTGGAATACGGCCAACGCCTGATGCGCCGGCAGCGCAACGTGCTGGGCGAGACGACACGCTCCACCGGCCGGCGGCTTTTCGACCTGGCACTTGCGGGCGGCGCGCAAGCCGTCGGCCAGCCGGTCGGCGCGATCGCCCCCGGCATGCGCGCCGATTTCGTGGTGCTGCAGGACGATGGCTATCGCGACGATGCTGCCCTCGATCATTGGCTGTTCACCGCCGACAATGCCGCAATAAAAACCGTCTATCGTGGCGGCATCCCCGTGGTGCAGCAGGGCCGGCATCACGACCGCGACGCCATCGTTGCCCGCTACCGCAAGACGCTGGTCGGCCTAAAACCATGAAACTTCCCCGGAAACCCGCGGCCGTCGTCTTCGACATGGACGGCCTGCTGTTCGACACCGAAAGCCTCTACGAGGAGGCGTGCCTGTCGGCGGCTGTCAGCATGGGCTTCGAGATGAGCCGCCCCTTCTTTCGCACCACAGTGGGATCGCACTGGTCCGTGATCCGCGGTCTCCTTCTCGATCACTACGGCGCGGCTTTCCCGGCTGAGGAGCTTCGGACCGTGGCGAGGCGAAACTTCCAGGAGCTCGTCGACACGCGCCAGTTCCTGAAGCCCGGCGTGCTGGAACTGCTCGACCTCCTGGACGCGCTAGAACTGCCGCGCGCCATCGCCACCACCTCGGCGCATGCGTCCGTCCAGCATCACCTCGAGGCACATGGTCTGATCGACCGCTTCCACTGCATCGTGGCGAGCGGCGACTACATACAGAGCAAGCCCGCGCCCGATCCGTTCCTGAAGGCGGCCGAACGCCTGAACGTGGCGCCGGCGCTTTGCCTCGCCCTGGAGGACTCGCACAACGGCGTCCGGGCCGCCGCGTCGGCGGGCATGATGACGATCATGGTTCCCGATCTTCTCGAGCCGATCGACGAAATCACCTGCCTCTGCGCCGCCGTGGCCGTGGATCTGCATGAGGTCCATTGCCTCCTGCTCAACGCCGGTGCTGGCATGAAGGGTGTTGGCATGAAGGGTGTTGGCATGGGGCTTGCGGAGAAATCGCCATGAGCAATGCCCCCTTCGACCTGATCCTGCGCGGTGGACACGTCATCGATCCGGCGACCGGTCTCGACGGCGTCGCCGACGTCGCGATCACGGGCGGCCGTATCGCGGCGGTTCAAACCGACCTGCCCGGCGCGGCACGCGAGATCCTCGACGTGCGGGGCCGGATCGTGCTGCCGGGCATGATCGACACCCACGCACATGTATATACGTACGTCTCCGGCCGCTTCGGCCTACCGGCCGACATGGTGGGCGTGGAAAGCGGCGTCACGACCGTCGTCGACCAGGGCGGCGCCTCGTGCATGACCTTCCCCGGATTCGCCAAGTTCATCGCCGAGCCGGCGAAAAGCCGCGTACTTTCCTTCCTCTCGGCCTATGTCGTGGGCGGCCTCGAAGGCCATTTCTATCCCGGCCTCTACGGGCCCGAGGGCGTCGATGTCGCGGCCACGGTGAAGACGGCGCTCGCCAACCGCGATCTGATTCGCGGCATAAAAGTCCATGCCGAGGTGGGCGGCATCACGCGCTGGGGCTTCGAAGTCCTGCGCAAGGCGGCCGAGATCGGCCGCGAGGCCGACCTCCCAGTCTATATGCATTTCGGCCAGATGTGGGCGCTGCCCGAGGGCAGCAACGGCGTCGACCCGGATGGTATTTTACCTGGCGTCGTCGAGCTGATGCGGCCGGGTGACATCCTCGCCCATCCCTTCACGCGCCATCCCGGCGGCTTCGTCGACAGGCACGGCAAGCTCCATCCCATCGTTCAGGTGGCGCTCGAGCGCGGCCTGAAAGTCGACGTCGGCCACGGCAGCCATTTCTCCTTCCGCATGGCCCGCCTCGCGCTCGAGGCCGGCGTGCTGCCCGACACGCTGGGCGCCGACATGCACGGCTACAACACCCGCATGACGCCGCCGCCCGGCACGCCGCTAAAACATCCCGATGACGATGAGGCCCATCCCTTCGCCGGCGCCGCGCGCTTCAGCCTCTGTTACGCCATGACCGAGCTTTTGGCGCTCGGTCTTTCGCTCCCCCAGATCGTGCCCATGGTGACGACCAACGCCGCCGCCATGCTCGGGTTGAAGGACGAGATCGGCACCTTGAAGCCCGGCGCCATCGCCGACATCTCGGTGCTGGCCGACGATCGCGGCCGCTTCAGGCTGGGCGACAACGAGGGCACCGAAGTGATCGCCGACCGCATGCTGACGCCGCTGTTCTGCCTCCGCGCCGGCCGGCGCCACGACGCCGCGGCGCCGATCCTGCCCGAGGTGCTGGCGGCGTAGCTAAGAGCGGGGCGCCGTCACCGACGCCAGCAGGAAGCCGGCACCGCCGCCACCCAGCAGGCCGGCCATCATGATCAGGTAGCGGTCGAGGGTCGAACCGTAGAAGGCGTATTCGAACACGACGGCGGCGCCGATCGCCATGCCGACGAAGGCGCCGGCGATCGCCCATCGATGCGCCCGCGGCCGTTCGCGCCATTTCACGCGTGCCATCGGAAGGTCTCCTCGGTCCCAGACAGCTCATTTCGGGCAGCATGCTGGCTCATTTCGGGTAGTCGGTCGCTGGCGAAATATGCAGGGACGTGCATACGTCTCGCCGCAAGTTGGAAGGCCGTTCGCAGTTGTGAGAGAGTTGCCCCTGCATCTTCGTACAATTCATGGTCGGTAGCGTATGTTGCAACGACTCTTACGAGCCTCTCCGCGTCGCGCGCGTGGTGCCGTGACCATCCTTCCCGTGATCGGCTGCATTCCGGGAGGTGGCGTCTGGTACCTTCGATTTGCCTTCGCTTTCCTGGCGCACCTCACGCAAGGCGGGCAAGTCACCGACCGCCTGAGCGGTCGCATAGTGGGAAACCCCTCCGGCCGTCCCTTCAATTTCGATCATCTTCGCGGCGGTCCGCTGTTCTGGGCGCCGCACCTGGTGGATTCCGGTCACCTGTTCATCGGCCACACAGTGTGTCCGGGATTCAACAGGATTTCCTCGAAAGTCCCATGGTGGGCGACCACGCCGTTCGGCGCGCGCCGCTACGACTATCTGCATGAGGGGTTCGACTACGGACACGTGCCGGTCGATCTCGCTCCGCATGCGTTCGTTCCCGTGTCCGTCGACGCGGTGGACGCCGCCGCCTGGTCCAAACCGCGACAACGCGCGGTGTTCGTCCACGGCGACCCGCTCGAGCAGGCTGCCATCTATTTCGGCTTCTGCCGCGACGATACGCGGCCAGCCTACAACCGCCTCGACGGAGTACGTGTCGCCGACTGGTCCTTCGACGACTACCTGTTCCGCCACGCCCTGCCGTCCTACGCGAAGGTTTTCATGTCGTATCAGGCCATGGCCGACGCCGTGCCAGGCTCGGTCCGTATCATGGCGCACGGCGCGCCGTTCGAACGTCCTGCCGAGACGCTGGCATCGATGCTGTTGCCCCTGACCGGGAAGGAGCAGCCGGGTACGATGATCGAGGACGCCGTCACTCTCGCGCGCCGGGAACATATCGCGGCCCTGGAATTGGAGCTCGGGGGCCGGCTGGACGGCAAGCGCCTTCGCAATGCCCGCCCAGACGAAGCCACCGTCAGGCGAACGAAGGATGACGGCCTTCGGCGCGAAGCGCTGGCGTTTCTCGCGGCACGGGGCATCGACGCGAGCCGCTTTCCGTCATCGTCCGCTGACATCACCGCGACCGCCGCCTGAGCGTAGAAGTCACCGCTGCTCGTACCTGTTGCGTCTCGCAAGCCATCGATGCCACTTTAGCCGCGCAGTCGTCTGCAACGCGCAACATGGGGCCGCCGCCTTGAACTTCAACGTCGTGATGGCGACTCACCACAAAACCGGCACCGTCTGGATGTCGACGGTATTCAAGGCGATCGCCAGGAAATTGGGAACGACCTGCGTCGATTTCTGGGAACACTACGGCCGCCTTGAGCGTGAGCTCAGGTCACCCTTTGTGCTGCTCAACCACGATTCGACCTTCCTGCAGCATGCCGACATTCTGCGCCGGCGAGACGTTCGCATCCTTCACGTCATCCGCGATCCGCGCGACGTGCTGATCTCGGCGATGCACTATCACAAGACATCGAGTGAATCTTGGCTGCACGAGGCTGCACCGGGGAAGGGAAACGTCTCCTATCAGCAGAGGCTGAACGCGCTCGCCACACCGTTCGAGCAGTATGTTTTCGAGCTGGAGAACGCGACCAGCAGCACCATCGACGGGATGCTGGAGTGGCAGTACGGACGCGAGAACTGCATTGAGGTGCGCTACGAGGAGCTGTGGCAGGACCGCTCGATGGTGTTGTGGTCGGACATCCTCGACTTTCTCGGCTTCGACGAGAGAGAACGGGAACTGTGCCGGTCCTGCTTCTGGGAGCACAGCCTGTTCGGCGAGGCAGGCCGCGCCAACCGCCGGCATGCCCGCTCCGGCGAGGTGGCGCAGTGGAAGAACGAGTTCACACCGGAGCTGGCACGGGCCTTCGTCTACCACTTTCCTGACGCCCTGCAGGTCCTGGGCTACGAAACCGACGAGCACTGGATCGAGGAGTTGGAGAAGACGGCGAGAGGCGTAAGCTCATCACGGTCCTAGGGCAGCCGCGACTATGTTGATCAGGAGGCCGCGACCACTACCGGCAAGACCAACCCGGGCGGCGCCGAGGTGCGCGTTCAGGGATCCCACAACGATTTCCGGACGGAATGGTCCCTAGATCCGCCCGGCACCTGCCAGGGTAGCCCTTGGACGCCGGCTCGACTTGGTCCTACTCTTCCCGCCATGACCGCCTATCAGCACATCACCGTTTCGCCGATCGCCGGCGCACTCGGCGCCGAGATCGGCGGCGTCGATATCGAGGCGGGCCTCGACGACGCCACCATCGCCGAGATCCGCCGCGCGCTGCTCGAGCACCTGGTCATCTTCTTCCGTGACCAGAAGCTCGACGACCGCAGTCACAAGGAATTCTCGCGCCGCTTCGGCCGGCTTTTCATCCATCCCAACTTCGACATGGGCCAGGCCGAGCCCGAGATCGTGCGCGTGGTCCGCCAGCCGGGCGACGAGCGCATCATCGGCGAGGACTGGCACAGCGACACGACAATGATGGCCGAGCCGCCGATGGGCGCCATCCTCTATGCGCTGGAGGTGCCGCCCTATGGCGGCGACACGCTGTTCGCCAACCAGTACCTCGCCTGGGAGACCCTGTCGGACGGCATGAAGGCGATGCTGGCCAACCTCAAGGTCGTGCACAGCGACATCAAGGTGGCGGGGCCGCACAACAACCTCAATGCCCGCCGCTCCAGCAAGATCCGCGAGGACGCCAACTGGCAGGCGACCGAGAGCGTGCATCCGGTGGTGCGCACCCATCCCGAGACCGGCCGCAAGTGCCTGTTCGTCAACCGCTCCTACTCCATCCGCTTCGACGGCATGACCGAGCGCGAGAGCGCGCCGTTGCTCGAGTTCCTGATGGAGCACGGCCACCGGCCGGAGTTCACCTGCCGCTTCCGCTGGCAGGCGGGCTCGATCGCCTTCTGGGACAACCGCTGCACCAAGCACCTCGCCGTGCACGACGCCGGCCCCTTCCATCGCCGCATGCAGCGCACGCAGATCGCCGGCGACGCCGTGATGTGAGGCGGCGCCGCTTCCGCCGCTAGCCGCGCCACAGGGGACACGGCGTCTCCGCCGACGTAGCGGCGTCCGGCGAGACGGCGGGCGGCATGGCATAGAGCGCGTAGTCCTCGTCCGACAACAGCAGCGGCAGGCGGACTTTCCAGTCGGCGGGCACGAGCAGCGCCGCGATGCCCAGCGACTGCGCGATCGGCCGCCACTGGCCGGGCGACAGGCAGGCCCAGTAATCCCGTCCGGCGTCTTCGATCAGGATGCCGCCGAACCTGAAGACCTCCGGCGGATGGAAGAAGTCGACGCCGTAGCCGCGCTCGACGAGCGTGCCCAGCGCGGTGGCGGTTTGCGGCAGGTAGGGAATGAAATCGATCGCCGTCGTATCGAGCGCGATGGGCAACCGGCCGTAGCGCAGCCCCTTCAGCGACAGCTCGGGCGCCGTCAGCACGAGCCGGTCGATCTTGAGCGCACGAACCTTCGACCAGAACGGCCCGTCGATCTCCGCCGACGCCTGGCGGGCCGCGATCATGTCGGGATCGCGCTGCATTGTGACCAGGCCCTGGCCGAAGCCGGGCAGAAAGCGCACTGCGAGGACGGCCACCACGATCACTGCGACCGCGTTGGGGAAGCGGAACGGCTTGAACCTGTGACCGAACCGCCGGGCGATCTCGTCGGCCACGAACACCGTCATGGCGACGATCACCGCCATGGCGAAGGGCGCTTGCATATTGGTCAGCCGTCCGGGGATCGCCCGCATCGCGATATCGGGCAGCAGCGCCCGGCCCCAGTGCTGCAGGATGTAGAGGAGAGTCGATGCGACGACCGCGCACAGCAGCGCCACCGCGCCGGCATCGGCCACCCCGCGCCGGCCACGGCGGAGCGCCAGGAAGACGAGGAGCGGCACGGACAGAAGGACGAACAGCGCGCCGGCGCGCAGCAGCTGCCGGAACGAGGCCGTCCTGTTGCGATGGTCGTCCCAGAACGAGTTGTAGATTTCCAGGTAGGCGCGGTTGGTCGCCGCGTCGACCTCGGGCATCGCCGGCCGCAGCATCAGGAACACCGCCAAGCTGACCAACGTGATGCTCATGCCCGCCGCGAAACCGACCAGGACCGTCCGCGGCACCGGGCGGCTCCACGCCAGGCGCGCCACGCCGAGCCCAAAGGCCAGCATGGTGACGGTGTAGGCGCCGATCACCGGATGGACGGCGACCAGGACGGCGGCGCTGAAGGCTGCCAGCGCGTCCCGCCCGCCGATCAGGGCGGCAAGGGAAAAGGCCGCGAGCACGGCGCCGAAGCGGCCGTAGGAATGCGGGCTGGGCGTGTTCCACGCCATGCCGAGCAACGGGTAGTCCGACGATGCGAACAGCGATACGAAATAGCCGTTCATGAAGCAGAGGATTGCCGCGGCCAGCGAGAACAGCGGCCGGCCCGTCAGGCCATGGATGAACATGGCGAAGGCGGCCGTCATCAGCATGGGCGGGACGAGCTGGAAGAGGACGTTCGCCGCCGGGTAGCTCGCGCCCGCGTCGAGGACGACCGCGCCCAGCTGATAGAGCACGGTCCAGACGCCCTGGTAGTAGAGGCCCATCACCGCCTGCGCCGGATAGGACACCTGCCCCGAGAGCACGAGGCCGCCGTCGAGAAGCCGTTCCTCGACGGGCAGCCACCTCTGGCCGAGAACGCCCAGCACGATGCCGGCCAGCATCGCGGCCGCGATCAATCCCCAGGGCGTGGGCTTCTCGACGGCGCGCGACCTCATCCCGGGCCCGGTCCTAGCGGAAGGTCCAGAGCGCGTTCAGCAGGAACTGCATCGCGAACACCAGCGGCATGGCGATCACCTTGGCCAGGCGCGCATCGACGCCGAGGCCTATCAGCAGCATGAGCGCCAGCGTCGATACCGCCATGCCGAGCGTCGCCACGCTGACGAAGCGCAACGCGCGGCGGCCTGGCGCATCCGGCTTGCGGAAGTTGAACGCCCTGTTGAGCGAGAAGGAGACCGTCATGCCGACGCAGATGCCGACGACATTGGCGATGTACGGATTGCCGATGGCCGCGAACAGGACAAGGAAGACCGAGTAGTCCGCCGCGAAAGCGCCGGCGCCGATCACCGCATAGAAGACGAACCTGCGCAGGAAGTCGCTCGCCGATGTCACCACAGGGGGCTATCGAGTCCCGCCGCGAGAAGCGTTCAGCTCCCTGCGAAGCCTGAACAGACCCAGCAGATGCTCCATGGCGATACGCGGCACCTTGGCCGGCCGGTAGACCTGCGTCGTGCCGCTGGTGCGCAGCCGGTGATGGATCGGCGTCTCGCGGATGACGAGGCCAAGGGCGGCGGCGCGCGCGAAAAACTCCCACCAGAACCCCTGCTTCAGGATACCGACACCACCCGCGAGAATCTTTTCCAGGCCGACCCGGCGGATGAGAATATAGGGGCACGACGGATCGCGCAGCCCGACGTCGAAAAAGATCCGATAGACCCAGCCGAAGGCGCCGGACATCGCCTTGCGCGTCCACGGATCGGACCGCGGATTGCGCCAGCCCACGACCAGGTCGGTACCGTCCCGCAAGGCCAGGAGCTCGGCAAAATCGGCCGGGTCGCACTGCCCGTCGGAATCGATGCAGGCCACCCACTCGGAATCGGTCGCGCTGAGGCCGTCGATCACCGCGCGCGAGTAGCCTTTGCGCACGGGATCCGAGATCAGTTTGAGGGGAAGCTCCGCGGCGAGTGCTTTCAGGACCGGCAGGGTATCGTCGCTGGAGCCGTCCTCGCAGACGACGAACCGGATCGGAATGTTCGCGTCCACCGCCACCGTGCGGTAAAACTCCCGCAAGGTGGCGCCGATGGACGCCCCTTCATTGTGAGCCGGAAGAACGACGTCGATCGATTGCATTGCCGGCACAATCTATAGGACACCGCATCCGACAGCTACCGTGACCGGCCAAACCGGCGCGCTATAGTGCGGCGGGGGTAAGACCATGAAGTACGGCAAGGTCCTGATTGGAGCGGGCGTCGTCATCTGCGCGGCCGCGGCCCTCTACGGCTATGCCTACTACAAGCATCCGCCGCACCGCACCGACGCTGCCGCCCCCGCTGCAGCACCGTCGGCGGCGCCTCGGGCCACGGAAACGCCTGCGCCCGCCGACAGGCCCCCCACCGACAGGGCCACCTTCGACAGATGCGTGCGCGGCGGCTTCCCGACGCCGGAGAATGCCGAGCAGCGCAATGCCGACTGTTCCAAGGCGATCCTGACCCGCCAGCTCTCGCCCGACGATCTGGCGCTGGCGCGGCTGATCCGCGGCAGCGCACGCATGGCGCTGGGCGACAAGGTGATGGCGCGGGAAGACTACGTCGAAGCCCTGAAACGCTACGACAGCCTGGTCGATTCGAAGAATCCCGAGGCGCTCGACCTGTTCCGGCGCGCCGCCGCCCACGATGCGCTCGGCGACACCGAGAAGGCGCTCTACGACTACGGCCGCGCCATCCGCCTCGATCCCGGGGCGACGCTCGCCTTTCTCGGGCGCGGCGTCCTGCTGGCGACCCGCAAGCGCGCCTACGAGCGGGCCATCGAGGATTTCAACAAGGTCCTCGTGCTCGAGCCGGACAATGTGCAGGCGCTGATCCGCCGCGGCGACGCTTTCAGCCAGCTCGGCGAGACCGGACGCGGGTTGGTCGACCTCGACCGTGCCATCGCGCTGGCGCCGCAAAGCACGCAGGCCTATTTCTACCGTGGCCTGATCCATGCCAGGCGCAACGAGACGGTGGCTGCGCTCAGCGACTACAACGCCGCCCTCGAGCGCGGCCCGCGCAATGTCGAGGCGCTGACCAGCCGCGCCGCGATCTTTTCCCTCGAAGGCAAGCTCGACCTCGCGATCGGCGACCTCGACGCCGCGATCGCGGTCGACAAGGACAACCAATACGCCTTCTTCAACCGCGGCTTCGCCCGTTTCGCGCAAGCGAACTACCAGAAGGCGATCGACGACTACACCTCGGCCATCGCCCTCGATCCCAGCTTCGGCCTCGCCTACAACAACCGCGCCCTGGCGCGCGCTGTCGTCGGCAAGGACCTCCCGCAGGCGCTTGCCGATTGCGACATGGCGCTGAAGCTCCTGCCGGGCAATCTCGACGTCCGCGACACGCGCGGCTTCGTCTACCTGAAACTGGGCGATCCGGCGCTGGCGCTGAACGAGTACAACGCCGCCCTCGAGAAAGACCCCAACCGCACGACCGCGCTGTTCGGCGGCGGCCTGGCAAAGATCCGGATGGGCAATGCCAAGAGCGGCGAAGGCGACCAGGCGGCGGCGCGGGCGCTCAATCCCGAGATCGACAAGCAGTTCGCCTTCTATGGGCTGAACTAGAAGAGGATAACGCACGACCGCCGTTGTGCGCTAAGGCCCCGGTCCAACCACACCGGCTTCGAGGCTGGGCGGCGCCCTGTGCCAGGCCTGGCCGCTCCTGGCTTGCTGATAGCCATATTGGTAGAGCGCGTTCATGTAGGCCTGATCGAATTCGCCGGCCTTGGCCGCTTTGAAATCCGCGCCGATGTAGGCGAGGTTGTAGCCGACGCCGTCGCGCTGGGTGATGAAGTAGGTGCGCAGCACGTCGTTGTGCCCGCTCGCCGCCAGCATGGTGTTGATGGCGCGGCCGGCGATCGAGAAGGTGCGCCGTTCGCTCTCGGCATAGTCGGGGTCGAGCCGGGCATTGCGGATGATGTAGGCGTTTCTCACGCGTTGGACGCCGCTCTTGGAGACATTGAGCGACGCCGGATAGAGGAAGAGCTGGGCCATCGTGCCGCCGTCGACGTGCATTTCCTGATACTTGCGGCCGTCGAGCTCGACATCGACCAGCACCGGCGGGAAGGCCCCGGGGATCGCCGCCGAGGCGCGCAGGATCTTGCGGAAAAGGCCCAGCGCGCCGGGATGCCCGCTGGCCGCCAGCGCGCCGATGTTCCAGATGACGGGGCGCTGGGCGTCGAGATCGGTGGTGCCGATCATCAGCAGCCGGCCCTTCTGGTACTCGCGGGCGATGGCGTCGAACATCGTCTGGGTGGCGTAGCCCTCGATCACCTGTGCGAGCGGCTCGGTGTCGGCCATGGCGTCGTTGAACAGGGCGGCGAAGAGAAGGCGACGGGCGCGATAGACCTTCTCAGGCGTCATCGTCGTGTAGACCTCACGCAGCGTGGCGTCGTAGCCGGTGCCGAGGAAAGCAAAGGGCGCGGTCAGGGCGCCGGTGCTGACACCGGTCACCACCTTGAATTCGGGCCGCGTGCCGGCCTCAGACCATCCGTTCAGCAGGCCCGCACCGAAGGCGCCGTTGTCGCCGCCGCCGGACACGGCGAGGTAGTTCACCGGCGGCAACCTCATGCCCGCCCGCCCGGGGCGGGCCGTGCCGGCGGCCCGCAGTGCCGCCTCCTCGCGCTCGAGGGCACGCCTGGCTTCCTCCATCAGGGGCCTGGGATCACCGTCGGCGAAGAAGCGCGCATTGGCGATGCCGAGCGGCAGGGCGCGGGCGGTATCGGCCTGCGGCACCGCCGGCCCGCGCTCGGGAATCGAACAGCCGGCGACGGCGACGAGGCCGATCGACAGTACTGCAATCGATGCCAGTTTTCTCGGTGTCATGACGCCCCCCCCGGCTTCACGGCATCTGTCGCACATCTTTCCCGATGGCGTCCATGCAGGCAAAACCGAAGCCTCCTCGATGCGCACCAGTGACAATCTGTTGATTGGCTCGCAGCCCGGCCGGGTGCATATTAGGCCTATGACGCGTCTGCGCCTCCTCGCCGGCCTTTTGGGCTGCCTCGCCGTTCTGGCGGGCGGTCTGATGACGGTTGCGGCAGCCGTTCCGGCCGGCGCTCCGACAACGGAGCGCAGCGTGGCCGGCGCTCCCTGCACGCATTGCGACGACTGCGACGGCGTGCCCTGTCCGGCACCGGCCGCCACCTGCATGCAGATATCGCCGAACGCGACGCCGATGCTGGCCACGGCGTTCGACCTGCCGGCGATCGACTTCGGCAAGGTCCACTGGTCGCCTCGCGCGACCATCCTGAGCGGCCTGTCACCACCACCCGACCCCTTCCCTCCGCGCGCCTGACCCTTCGTCGGTCGGCTTGAGCCGGCGTGCCAATGGCGCGGAGTAACTCTGCGCGACGCACGTCCGGCATCGCGGAGGGATTCATGAAGTTCGTTGCAAATTCGCGGCCCGGAATCGCCGGCGCCGTTCTCTTGGCCGTCATTGCCATCGTTGGTGCTGGTGCAGGCGCGCACGCCGAACAAGCTTGTTCCGGAGGCAAGGTCAAATACTACCGCAATCCGATGGGCACACCCGACACCTCGCCGGTGCCCAAGAAGGATTCGATGAACATGGACTACATCCCGGTCTGCGAGGACGAGACGGGCGATATGCCGGGCACGGTCAAGATCAACCTCGACAAGGTGCAGCTGCTCGGCGTGCGCAGCGCGGAAGTGCAGGAACGGGCGCTCAGCCGCAGCATCCGCGCCTTCGCCACCGTGCAGTATGACGAACGCCGCCAGTTCGTGGTCGCGCCCAAATTCAGCGGCTGGATCGAAAAGCTTGCCGTCAACGCCACCGGCGATGTCGTGACGCGCGGCCAGATCCTGTTCGAGGTCTACAGCCCGGAACTGAACGTGTTGCAGCAGGAATGGAACCTCGCCGGCCGCAGCGCTGCCGCCTCGGACAAGCTGCGCAACCTCGACTATCCGGAGGCAGAGGTCGAGAGACTGCGGCGCGGCGAGCGCCCGCGCACGGTGTCGATCCCCTCGCCGGTCGCCGGAACGGTGATCGACAAGATGGCCGTCGAGGGCGCACGCTTTCGCGCCGGCGACGCGCTGTTCCGCATCGTCGACACCACGAACATGTGGGTGCTGGCCGAGGTCTACGAGCAGGATCTCGCCTTCGTGAAGGTGGGTGATACCGCGCGCGTCACGGTCAACGCCTGGCCCGACCGTGCCTTCGACGGCAAAGTGACGTTCATCTATCCCGGCCTCGGCAAGGAAAGTCGTGCGGCGCGGCTCAGGATCGAGGTCGCCAATCCCGACGGGCTGCTGCGCGCCGACATGGCGGCCACGGTCGAGATCGCCGCGCCGCTCGACGGCAGCCGGCTCGCCGTGCCGGACTCGGCCGTGATCGACAGCGGCCGACGCCAGGTCGTGCTCGTGGAGCGCGGCGAGGGCCGCTACGAGCCGCGGCCGGTCAAGCTCGGCGCCCGCGTGCCGGGATGGGTGCAGGTCCTCGACGGGCTCCGCCCCGGCGAGCGCGTCGTGACGCAGGCCACCTTCCTGATCGACGCCGAGAGCAACATCCGCGCGGCCCTTGCCGCCTTCGACCAAGATCAGAGCAAGGGCGCGAACAAGGGGGACGGAAAATGATCGCCGGCCTGATCCGCTGGTCGGCGCGCAATGTGCTGCTGATCCTGATCGCCACGGCGGGGCTGGTCGGCGGCGGCCTGTTCGCCGTCGGCCGGCTGTCGCTCGACGCCATTCCCGATCTCTCCGACACCCAGGTCATCGTCTACACCGAGATGCCGGGCCAGGCGCCGCAGGTCGTCGAGGATCAGGTGACCTATCCGCTGACCACCGCGATGCTCGCCGTGCCGAAAAGCCGGGCGGTGCGCGGCTTCTCCTTCTTCGGCGTGTCGTTCGTCTATGTGATCTTCGAGGACGGCACCGACATCTACTGGGCGCGCAGCCGCGTCCTGGAATACCTGAACTCCGGTGCGCAGAAGCTGCCGGCCAACGTGAAGCCGACCCTGGGGCCGGACGCGACCGGCGTCGGCTGGGTCTATCAATACGTCGTGCTGGGTGCGAACCGCACCCTGGCCGAGTTGCGCTCGCAGCAGGACTGGTACATCCGCTTCGGCCTCGCCAAGGCGCCCGGCGTCGCCGAGGTGGCAAGCGTCGGCGGCTTCGTGCGGCAATACAACGTCGTGGTCGATCCGGCGAAGCTCCGGAGCTACGGCGTGCCCCTGTCGCGCGTCGTCGAGGCGATCCGTGCCTCCAACCGGGAAACCGGCGGCCGCGTCGTCGAGATGGCCGAGGCCGAGTTCATGGTGCGCGGTCGCGGCTACCTCACGGGAACCGCCGACCTCGAGCAGATCGTGCTCAAGGCCGACGGACCGGTGCCGGTGCTGATGCGCGACGTGGCGCGAATCGAGCTGGGGCCCGACGAGCGACGGGGTCTCAGCGAACTCAACGGCGAAGGCGAGGCGGTGGGCGGCATCGCGCTCCAACGCTTCGGACAGAACGCGCTCGCCGTCATCGATGGCGTCAAGGCGAAGCTCGGCGAGATCGCCGGCGGCCTGCCCGAGGGCGTGCGGATCGAGACGGTCTATGATCGCTCGGAGCTGATCCACCGCGCCATCGAAACGCTGAAATCGACGCTGATCGAGGAATGCCTGGTGGTGGCCGCGGTGTGCATGATCTTCCTGCTGCACGTGCGCTCCGCCCTGGTCGCCATCGTCACCCTTCCGGTCGGCGTGCTGATGGCGTTCATCGCCATGCACCTGCTGGGCATCGGCTCCAACATCATGAGCCTCGGCGGCATCGCCATCGCGATCGGCGCCATGGTCGACGCGGCGATCGTCATGATCGAGAACGCTCACAAGCACCTGGAGCGGCTAAAACCCGGCCAATCGCGCACCGAGGCGATCATCGAGGCCGCTGTAGAGGTCGGGCCGGCGCTGTTCTTCAGCCTGCTGGTCATCACCGTGTCGTTCCTGCCGATCTTCGCCCTGGAGGAGCAGGAGGGCCGCCTGTTCAAGCCTCTTGCCTGGACCAAGAGCCTCGCGATGGCCGCCTCCGCGATGCTGTCGGTGACCTTGGTGCCGGCGCTGATGATGCTGTTCGTGCGGGGCCGCATCCTGCCGGAGCGGCGCAATCCGGTGAACCGGGCCTTGATGTGGCTCTACCGGCCGGCCATTCGCCTGGTGTTGCGCGCGCGCGTCCTTACCCTGGGGCTCGCCGTTGCCGCCCTTGCCGTCACGGCGTGGCCGGCGATGCGATTGGGGGCCGAGTTCATGCCCAGCCTCGACGAAGGCACGTTGTTCTACATGCCGGTCACCCTGCCTGGCCTATCGATCACCAAGTCGGCCGAACTGCTGCAGACCCAGAACAAGATCATAAAATCGTTCCCCGAGGTCACCTCGGTGTTCGGCAAGGCGGGCCGCGCCGTCACCGCAACCGATCCCGCGCCGCTCGAAATGTTCGAGACGGTGATCAACCTCAAGCCAAAGGCCGAGTGGCGATCGGGAATGACCATCGACAAGCTGATCGCCGAGATGGACCGTGCGCTGCAATTCCCCGGCATCGCCAACGCCTGGACCATGCCGATCAAGGCCCGCATCGACATGCTGGCGACCGGCATCCGCACACCGGTCGGCGTAAAGCTGCTGGGGCGCGACTACGGCGAGCTGGAGAAAGTGGCCCGCGAGGTCGAGGCGGCGATCCATGCCGTGCCCGGCACGACCTCGGCCCATGCCGAGCGCGTGACCGGCGGCTACTTCCTTGATGTCGTGCCCGACCGCGGCAAGCTCGCCCAGTACGGCGTCATGATCGACGAGGTGCAGCAGGCGGTGGCCAGTGCGCTGGGCGGCGAGACGGTGACGACGACGATCGAAGGCCGCGAGCGCTACTCGGTGAACGTGCGCTATCCTCGTGACTTCCGCTCCGACCCGCGCGCCATCGCCACCGACATCCTGGTGCCGACCATGAAGGGCGGCATGCTGCCGCTCGGCCAGCTCGCCGATGTGCGCCTGACCCAGGGCGCCACCACGATCCGCACCGAGAACGCACAACTCGCGGTCTATGTCTTCGTCGATTTCCGCGACCGCGACCTCGCCGGCTACGTCGCCGACGCTCGCCGCGCGGTGCAGGAGAAAGTGGTCTTTCCGCCCGGCACCTATGCGGTGTGGAGCGGACAGTTCGAATATCTCGAGCGCGCCGAGGCGAAGCTGAGGCTGGTCGTGCCGGCGACCCTGCTGCTGATCTTCGTGCTGCTCTATCTCAACTTCGGCCGCATCGCCGAGACGATGATCGTGATGCTGTCGCTGCCCTTCGCAATGGTCGGTGGCCTCTGGCTCGTCTGGTGGATGGGCTTCAACATGAGCGTGGCCGTGGCCGTGGGTTTCATCGCCCTGGCCGGCGTGGCGGCCGAGACCGGCGTGGTGATGTTGATCTATCTCGACCAGGCGCTGGCGGCAGGGCGGGCGCGCTGCGCCACGGAGAACCGGGCCTTCACGCGCGCCGATCTCCATGCCGCGATCATGGAGGGTGCCGTCGAACGCGTGCGACCCAAGATGATGACGGTGACGGCGATCACCGCCGGCCTGATGCCCATCCTGTGGAACGAGGGCACCGGCTCGGAAGTGATGCAGCGCATCGCCGTGCCGATGATCGGCGGCATGGCAAGTTCCACCCTGCTGACGCTACTGGTGATTCCAGTGATCTATGCGTTGGTGAAAGGCTGGGGCCTGCAGCGATCCTCGCCCTTGCCCTCCCGGATTGGCGGACGGGCGACAGCCCCGTAGGAGCAGAGGCTTACGCTGGCGCGGCGGCTGCTTAGGCTGCCTTGACCGCCGGCACCTGGCTCCGGATGAAGGCCAGGAGGTCGCCCACCGTGATGATCCGCTCGGCGGCACTGTCGGAGATTTCTATGCCGAAGGCGTCTTCGATCGCCATGATGAGTTCGACGAGATCGAGGCTGCTGGCGCCGAGGTCGGTGACGAAGTTCGCCCTCTCGGCGACCCGGTCCGGGGCAATGCCGAGGACCCGCGCGGTGATCTCGCGCACCTGGTTCGCGATATCCGTGCTTGTGATGCCAGTCCGGGCGTCTGGCGTGGTCGGCTGTGGTTGAGCCATGGTCACGCTCCCCTTTCTGAGGCGGCTGACGTTAACGCCATCCGCTCCGGACGGCTATAGGCTGCCGGCGTGGGGATTTCCGGCCTTGAAAGGCCAAGGAATAGGAGGAAGGGGATGTCATTTTACGATCAGAACCGGCCGTTCGGGGCCCCGCTTGCGACCCCGGAGGCGCCGCAGATCGGCGG
>Ga0207952_1000482_pt1 | contig 31627 bp, 35 predicted proteins | sample SubbioR12Aug_8Ca_FD_184831 | JGI IMG/M metagenome (GOLD analysis project Ga0207952, IMG submission 184831) | Serpentinite rock and fluid subsurface biosphere microbial communities from McLaughlin Reserve, California, USA - CR12Aug_8Ca (SPAdes) | ecosystem: Environmental > Terrestrial > Deep... | reverse complement strand
ATGAAGTTCCATCGATAAAAGTTACAGTTATTTTTTTAGTGTCTGCAACTACATGATTGTTAGTTATGATATGACCTGCCTTGTCAAAAACAAATCCTGAACCTACGGCATTTGTATCTCCACGTTCGGATGATTTTGTAACTGTTATGCTTACTACACCCAATTCTGAACGCTCAAAAATTTCAATGAGTGAAAGATCTTTAGTATTTTTCTGTTTTTCAATCAGTTGAGATTGTATCTCGGAGGAGTAAGTATTGTCTTGAGCTAGTACAGTAGGCAGAAGGACTAGCGAAGCAATAGATATCAAAACAATACTGCCTATTACTCCTCCAAGCAAAATTTTTGTTCCATGACCATTAGAATTAAACAATATAATACACATAGATAATAAATTACAAATAAATAACACTAGTGCTTTACAAATGCAAAATTAATTTTCTTCATTGATTCTTTTTATTACCGATTCTATTCTTTTTCTGTTTTTTTCCTTGTAATGTGCCTTACAAGTAACGCAACAAAAAAATCTCTCAAAATTTGCAAATTTTAAAACATGAGTGGTATCTCCAATTTGGCCGTTACATAAAGCACATGTCATTTTTACAGACATTCCAGGTTCAATATTTACATCGGATGGTTTTTGAGTACTGACATGGATCTGAATTTGTTTTTTTTGAGGTCTGGTAAGATTTGTTGAATCGATTACAGGGGAAATTGATTTGATAAGCCCAATGTTGACGAGTCTCTTATATCTTGCCTGTACAGTAGGTGTACTGATACCAAGTTCTCGTGCAATTTGCCTAAATGACTTCCTACCATCTTGCTGAAGTGATGATATTATTTTGATATCTGTATCATCTAATTCATGAACCATGAACAATTTTACACTATTTCATATTTATTATCAGCACTTTACAAATGTAAAATAACATCATTAAATCAAGATCCCAGTTAAATACATAATCACCATCCCTGCAACAAAACCTGAAGCAACGGCAGCACTTGAAAGATTTTTGTCGCCTTCTTCTCGAATCCATTTTAAAATTGTAATAATAACTTGGAATATTGCTCCCGCCCCAATGGATAAAAACAAGACCGATGTAAATGGAGAATAAACAAAACCTCCTATCCAGGCACCAAAAATTGCAGGAGAACCTGCAATCAATCCCATGGCTGCTAGTTTACCAATCATTAATTTTCCTCTAGACATGGGTGCGGCAATGGCAATTCCTTCAGTAGTGTTGTGTAAGGCAAATCCAACAATCAAAAATGTGCTAAATGCTATTGAGCCCATTCCTACTGCAGCCCCAATGGCAAGACCTTCACCAAAATTATGTAATCCAATACCAATTGAAATCATTAATGCGATTGCAACAGGTTTGGCAATTCTAGATGTTTTTGCTCTATTTACTAATTTTTCACCTGTATAGTATAATCCAAGAAATGAAGATACTAAAACGGTGGTAACAAGCAATGTAGCGTTAAAACTATCTGCAAGACTTTCTTTAGAAACTTCTAGTGCTTCTTCAACAGAATCAATTCCTAAGAAAAGTAAAAGTCCTGCAGTTAAAGCTAAAAAGAAATGATATTTTTGCTTGCTAATTTTTTTGATAAATGGAAGCCACAGTAAACCAATCATTACAGGAATAATTCCAACATAGGTTCCAATTATTGCAAAAAAGATCAAAAGATCAAAAGTTGGTTCTAATGCTGGAGCAGCAGCTTCAATTTCTTTTTCAAACCTTGTTCCATCTTCAATTGTTATTCCAATTCTATATGGTTCGGCTTCATTCCACTCAAAAGGAATTCTCACAAGAGCTGTTTCATATCGTTGCAAGTATCTGTCAGGCTCAACTGCTGCAGGTTGTATCCTGTCATTGATGTCTGCCATTGCAACTTCGACTGGTATTGGACCTGTGTTTCTGACGGTGACCTGAATTTCAGAATCCAAAAAATTGATTTTTTCCATAGTTATTTCAGGTAATGGAACACCTAAATCCAAAAGTTCAGAACCAGGACCAAAAATATACGCCATCAACATTATGAGAAACACAAATGGAATTACGCCACTAGCAATTATCTTACCTTTTGATGATTTACTGTTAAGTTCCATATTCTCCAGATTCTTGTTGATCCTGTCTAGTATCGTTTACCGCAAATATTCCGACCCATCCTTTTTCTGAGAATTCTACCTTGTGAGCATGAAAAAGATATTTTCCAGGGTATTCATATTCAAATTCCATAATACCTCTTTCTGTTTGAGATAAAGTTATCATATCTGTGTAAAAAGAGGGAACAAGATCAGTTCCTGTAGGATAATATTTGTACAAATTTCCATGAAGATGTAAATTATTAATTGGATCAAATTCAACCATGTTGACAACATAAACTCGGATTAGTTCACCAGTGTTAATTTGGATTGGATGATGTTGATAGTAAAACGGAATAGTATTAGCAGCATAGAAATTATTTTCAGTATCAAAATCAGTATCCAAACCGTTTAGAACCATAACCATTTCATCAGCTGGTGGACGTTTTTCTTTTGGATCAACAATGAAGACGCCATAAAGACCATGAACAATGTGTTCCTCAAGTGGCATCACATGACAATGATATGGATGTACACCGACAGGACCTGCTTCAAATTCATATACAAATTGCCCACCATTCCCTCCAACGGGTTCAAAGACACCATCCATTTCTGCAGGATGAATTCCATGAAAATGCATAGTGTGTTCTTTTTCCCCATTGTTGATGAATTTGATTCGGAGTAAATCTCCTTCAGTGGCTCTTATTGTAGGACCTGGAACTGTTCCATTAAAAGTCCAGACATTATAAAAAACCCCTGGAGAGACTTCCATGATTTTATCATCATTTGCAATAATTGTAAATTCTCTAAGAGTAGTGCCATCAGGTAATTGTGAAACTCGCCCATAATTGAAATCCCGTAAATATTCCATTGGATCAAATTCTACAGTTGCACTAGTATACAAGGGATCTAATACTTCTCCCGTAGTTGTTACTATAGCTCCACTATGAGTTACAAAGGTATTTTCTTCTTGTTGAGCATTAATTCCTTCTGGAAATACAATAAAAAGTGATGATATAGTCACGATAGCAACTAAAAATACAATCATGATGGTAGAGCGAGATTTTATCATCATTGATGTTTGAAACATTGCTTAATGACAATATAAAGTTAGCCTAGGCTAACTTTGTTAGTATAGTATAACTTTTTTAGTATGATGCAAATTTACAAAATCCAAATGTAAAATAATAGAAACTTGTGATGAATTACATCTATACGTTTGTTTTGTTAAGTAAACCCAGTAAATCTGGTTTTGATTTTAGAAAAGTGGTGAATTTTCTAATCTGTTTCATAGTTTTTGGGTTTAAGTGGTGTTCTATTCCTTCTACATCTTTATTTGCAATCGAACTATCTACTCCTATAACATCAAAAAATTCTAAGAGATCACTGTGTTTTTGACGAATGTCATTTGCAATATTTTTTCCTTTAGATGTGAGTTTTAATCCCAGATATTTTGTGTATTCCAAATATCCATCAGCATTCAATCTACGTAGCATTTTAGTAACACTTGGAGGGCGGACATCCATATAATTTGAAATGTCCGTAGGAGTTGCATATCCTTTGAGTTCAACTAACTCAGAAATTACTTCAAGATAATCCTCCATTTTACTAGTAAATTTTACATTTTTGTTGCTGTGGACTTTTTTTATAGATTCCAGCCGTTCTCTTTTTTCATTTGGTGTTTTATTTTGTTTTAACATCCCCTTGGACTTATTCTTTAATCCATCATAAGTATTTGGTTTTTTATTTTATTGTACTAATTGTTGCTCAATAATTTTTTGAAACGTATCAAAAGGCTGGGCTCCAATTATTGTAGTAAAACCAATTTTTTCATTGCCTACAAAGAATCCGGGAGTACCTGTCACTCCATATGCTCTACCATCGTCAAGATCTTTTTGGATTTCTTGTAAATATTTTCCAGAGTCTAAACAAGAGTCAAATTCTGATGAGTCAAGACCTAGATCAATGGCATATTTTTTGAATACGTTTGTAGATTGAATAATTTCAAGATTCTGCCAATTTTTTTGATTTTCAAAAATCAGATCATGGTATTGCCAAAACTTTCCTTGATCGTCTGCACATTCTGATGCAAGTGCTGCAGGTAATGCATTAGGATGAATACCAGTTATAGGAAAATCTCTGTAAACAAATTTTATTTTTCCTGTTTTTATATAATTTTCATTGATCAAAGGTAATGTCTGGGCATGGAACTTAGCACAGAATGGACACTGAAAGTCAGAAAACTCTACTATAGTTAATGGTGCATTTGGATTACCTAAAACAGGATCATCATCTAGCGAAATAAATTTAGATTGAGGTTTTGTTACTTGTTTGTTTTCAGTTGCTCCTAAAACCTCCTCTGAATTGCGAATGAAAATTTGCTCTGGTTCTACACTGTTTATTCCAACAAAATAACCTGCAAAAAATGCAGCAATTAATGCAACTCCTATTACTAGTATTACAATTTTTTTAAATAATGACTTTGAAATTGAAATGGAATTTTCATTTTTTACTTCTGGTAAAGTTTGTTCTTCCATACATTTTAGCTAAAATTAAGTGATATATAGCAATCATGCTTTACAATTGTAAAATAAAATATATTGAATATGAATAATTGCCTAGTAAAATTTTACAAATGTAAGCTAGCTTAGTTAATTACTATGGATTAAAACTTTAATCATAATTTCATCATGAATACATGTAAAGGAATCTGTGTTAGATTCAAAGCAAAATCCTACAAAGGAAAAAACAGATATGAGATGGGACAAAAATGTTGTACGAAATGTGATATTTTTATGTTCTATGATGATGTACGATGTCCATGTTGTGCTTGTAAATTAAGAATTACTCCCAGAGGAAACAAATCAAGAAAGAAACTACAAGTGATAAGAAATTTTATTTGGATTTAAAATGCTGAAACTATAAGACATGATTATTAAAATAAGATTAAGAATTTTATAATAAGATTATCTTGGAAAATAAAACATAACTGTAACGCCAATCAAAACTACTATTGATCCAATTATCTCAAATCTATCTGGTTTTTTCTTGTCTATCCAATAACCCCAAATTATTGATGATACAACAAATATTCCTCCATAGGTAGCGTAAACTTTGCCAAAATTTTCTGGCTGCAATGTCATAATAATTCCATACGAAAACAAAATCAAACCGCCAATTACGCCAAATATTTTTCCTTTCCCAACTCGTAACCATTTCCAAACAAGATAACCGCCACCAATTTCTAATAAAGATGCAAAAAAGAATAATCCTAAAGTTGAAAAAATAACTTCATTCATTTCTTATCTCCTTTTCTTGGATAATAGAAAATTATCAAAACTCCAATCACTGCAATTACAGTTCCAATAATGTCATAGTTGTCAGGTGCTACTCCATCAATTAACCAACCCCAAAACATAGACATTACAATGAAAACTCCGCCATACGCTGCATAGATTCTATGAAAATGAGTTTTTTGAAACGTTGGAACTATTCCATACAAAAATAATACAAATCCTCCAACTGCACCTAACATCCAACTAAAATCCTCACGTAACCAAAGCCAAACTAGGTAACCTCCACCGATCTCGCAAAGACCAGCTAGAAAAAATAATAGTATTGAAGTGAAAAAATTCTTTGAATTGGTACTCAATGTAATACAAAAAGGGAATAAAGTTTCTATGTTATTAACTGATTTAGAGAAATCGGTCGAGTTATAGTTATGATATTTTTGATAATTCTTTACAACTGTAAATTATTTTGAAATTTAGATTTTGTGACTATAATTGTTATTGCCACAGACATTGCAAAAATCATCAAAACAAAAATACCGAATTCAGGAATTATTGTATTGTGATATTTCTCAATGATTGGACTGTAACTGGGACCAGGAGCAGTTCCACCCCCAATTAAAAAAATATTTCCATCAACTGTTACTGCATCTAACCCATGTCTTGGAATTGGCATGGATTGTTGTTCAAACCATCCTTTATCTGGAATGTATGCTTCATTTTCTCCAAATGTACTAGTATATCCTTCACCTCCAAAAACAAAGATTACTCCATTTAATGTTGTAGCTGCCAATCCGCTTCTTGCAGTAGGTAGTGGCTCTAATGACTTCCAACTATCTAAAGTGTAATCATATACTTCAGTTGCATCAAGATTTACTTGACCATCCCTTCCTCCTATGATGTACATCTGTCCATCTAGGATTGCAGAACTATGATGTTCTCTAGGTGTTGGTATGTCTGCTCTTTTCTCCCAAGAATTTGTTAATGGATCATAGACTTCATTCTCATAACGAGTATATTTGTTAAATCCACCAACTGCATATAATTTTCCATCAATAAACTCTGCAGTTAACGCACCTCGTGCAGTAGGCATATTTTCTCCTTTTGACCATTTATCTAGTGTAATATCATAAATCAATAATTCATTAGATGGTACCCATCCATCATAATATCCTCCAACCACATACAATTTCTCGTTGTGATTTGCTGCACCAGAATGATGTAGTGCTGTTGGCATAAAAGTTCCAATATCCCATGTATCTTTTTTTATGTCATAGACAAACATAGAATTATCTGAACGTTCTTTGTTGTTTAACCCACCAACTACGTAGATTTTATCATTATTTGCAAGTGCCTTTGATTCTGATCTAGATTCTGGCATATTGGCTAGTCTTTCCCATCCTTCTGACTGCTCTTCTGCATAAACTGTTGAAATTGATATTAACAAAAAACACGTGAGAATGTAAATAATTTTCAACAAACTAACCAAGTAATAATGAATTAAAAAAATTCCTAATTAACAAAAACTGCTAATTTTCTATCTAGACCATACTGAAACTTTAAAACTAGTACAACCATCAAACAAACTTCATAATTAATTAGTGAATAAAAACACTGATAATCCAACATGAATAGATGCAAAGGATTATGCGTAGATTTTGAAGCTAAAACAATTAGTGGACGTACTAGATATGAAAGTGGTCAAAAACGTTGTTCACAATGTTCTATTTTTATGATTTCTTATGATACGAGATGTCCGTGTTGCCAAACTAAGTTCCGCTTAAGGTCTAGACTAAACCCAAAAAAAAGTCTTAATGGAAAACGAATGATAAGATATTAGTAATTTTTAATGTCTAGAATATCTGAAAATCCTATTTTGTTAGGTCATGTCTCTGCTGTCATATCTGCTGTTTTATTTGAATCTGTATCCGCCATTGTCAAATCATACAAGATACCATTACCAATTTCACAAAGACCAGCTAGAAAAAATAATAGTATTGAAGTGAAAAAATTATTTGAATTGTTACTCATTCTAATACAAAAAGGAAAGTTTCTATGTTATGGCTAATCTACAGAAAATAAATTTGGAATTAAAGGATAGTAGATAATGAGTCTTTTAGTTCTGCTGTAGCTTGTTTTCTTTTTCCATGAGGTGCTTGACTTACACCTTCTACCAAATCTTCTATTATCAATCCCATCGCACCATCCAAAGATGCTCTCACTGCGGTGATCTGATGTACGATTTCAGGGTATTTTTTCCCATCTGCAATCATTTTTCTTATGCCTTTTATGTGACCCTCTATCATTGCTAGCCTTTTTTCTACTTCGGGCAGTTTATGATGAGTCATGTTTTGTTTTTAATATCATTGTATTTATCTGGTTGGATAATTCATCCAATATTTAATCAGATTATTTCATTAAAAATACAATCGAAATTACATATCCCATCTTTTGTCAATAATTAATCTTGCAGAGTTTACCATAAACACAAGCTCAGAAGATACGTGAATCACTACTGCAAGGAGTGGATTGATGTGGCCCGTAAACGCAAGCAGTATTCCAATGCCATCCACACCCAACGTTCCAAAAAAGTTTTGCTTGATTGCGAATATTGATTGTCTTGAATTTTTAATCAAATATGGAATTTTCATCAGATCATTAGTCATCAAAACCACATCAGCGGTTTCAATGGCTATATCAGTTCCAGAACCCATCGCTATTCCAACATGTGCTTTTGCAAGGGCTGGAGCATCATTAACTCCATCTCCAACCATGACAACCATTTGAGAATTATTTTGTCTGACAATCTCTTCGATCTTTGAGACCTTGTCTTCTGGAAGTAGTTCTGCATGGTATTCATCAATACCTATTTCTTCTGCTATTCTTTTTGCTATCTTTTCATTGTCCCCAGTTAACATTACAGCTTTGATTTTCATTTTTTTAATTTTTGATATTGCTTCTTTGGCATTACTCCTTAGAGAATCTTCAAAGAATACAGCCCCTACTAGTTGTCGATCAACTGCAAGAAATGTGGCAGTTAATGCAAACTGTAACAAGTCAACATCTTGATGTCTGATGATTTGTACTGTGTGCCCTGCACTATCCTTGTATTCGTTTATTAAGTATTGAAACAAGTTTCTTTTTGATTTTAATAATTCAGATATTCTCTGTGATGCAGATCCTAAATTATCATTATTGATCTCCGCATCTATATATTCTAGATTTCCAAAGCTGATTCTTTGTTGATTGTACGTTCCCGTAATTCCCCTTCCAACTGTAATTGCATCAGATATTATGTGACTGTTATTTAAAATCAAAATTCCTTCATGTTCTGCTTTATCTTTTATGGCTCTTGCAAGAGGATGATTGATGTTTTTTTCAATATTTACTGCATATTCTAGTATATTTTTAGGTGTCTTTGAAGGATCTATTGAAACTACTTGAGATACAACGGGTTTGCCTGTAGTTAATGTGCCTGTCTTATCAAAGACGATGGTTCCAGTGTGACTGAGATTTTCAATCTGAAGACCTCCCTTGATGACGATTCCCCGTTTTGAGAGCTTGCCCATAGTAGCAAGTAATGCTATTGGGGTACCAACAGCTAAACCACATGCACCAGCCACAATAATCACTGAAAGTGTAGATACGACGTTTTGTGTTACCACATATGTCAATAGTGCTAACCCTATTGCAATCTGAATAAGTCTAGTAGCCATCTTGTCGCTTAATTTTTGTATTGGAGCTTTTGTTGTCTCTGCATTTTCAACTAGTTGAATTATTTTTGCAAATGTAGTGTCTGTGGATTTTTTTCCACATCTGATTTCTAATAGATATGTCAAGTTTATTGTTCCTGCAAAAACATTGTCACCTATTTTTTTTTCTACTGGAATACTTTCTCCAGTTATACTTGATTGATCTACTGTAGATGAACCGAACGTTATAATCCCATCAACTGGGATTGTGTCTCCTTCTCTTACCAGTATGATGTTTCCGACACTAACTTGTTCTATCTCTACTAACTGTGTTAGGTTGTTTTCAGTTTTGACCAGTGCTTTTCTTGGAGCAAGACTGTATAGCAACTCAATATTTTTTCTTCCCTTTTTTACAATAAATCCTTCAACAAACTCTGACATGACTGCAAAAAATGTAATAACTATGGCAGGAAGAAATTCCATTATGGATAATGACGCAATTATTGCTATCACCATGGAAAGCTCCATGTTTACACGACCCTTTCTTAGTGCATACAGTGATTCTTTGAAGATAGGATAACCACCAACAATTACTGTGACTATGATTATAATTTGCTCAATCCAATTAGGTTGAATTAGTTGTAGCCATGCAACAAATATTGTAACTAGACTAATTCCTACCATCCTTAGAATTTCTATTCGCTTATCTTCTTTTGATTCCTCAGATAGTTCGTGTGCCTTTCTTGGATCATATTCACAAGCCCCTGACATATCACCCCCCATGGGGAGGGGTATGATATATGCTTTATGAATTTTATCTAACTATAAAAAATTTATCTTAATTTATCAACATTTTATCCTGATGGATTCATCAATAATGCACGATGTTTGAGCTTTGCATCATATGTTGCAATTATGATTTCACCATACTGTGCATCACATGGGCCAATATTTATCGCAAAATTATCTACAGTTTCAACAATACATCCATTTCCAGTATTTCTAATTACTTTTACTTTTTCAGTAATATGGTCAGGTGAAACATACCAAGTAAGATAACCAAGTAAACTAGATGCTGCAATAATTATAATTACAAATATCTGAATTGTAGTTTTGTTTGTTTTTATAAAATCTCCCATAAAAAGAAGATGGTATTAGTCAAATTATACCTCTCTATTGTTTGATGGTTATACCAATCATTTTTTATTACAAGAACGTTTATTGTTAATTGTGCAAAAAACATCTCTTGAAAATAATAAAAAATTCCAAATTCTTGCTCTAATCACTGGTGTGATGACCACCATCAGCATTCCTATCTTCTTACCTCATTTTTTTCATGGACATGGATTTCATACTGTAATCCATCTATCTGGAATAATTTTAGGAATGTTTCTTTCTGTTATTGGTGCTATAACGTATCTAGAATATCGAATTAATCGATTATTACTTGTGTTTCTAGCGTTTGCAACTATAACTGTAGCTGAAGTACTATCTGCGTTGAATATGGTGTTTCTTTTCTGGGCATCTTATTCTAGTGTAGATTCTTTAATTACTCATTTACTAATCTTGATGATGTTGACTTTTTTTGCAGTAGGAATTTTTAGGAAAGATTAACATGCATAAAGCATTACAAAAAAAGAAAAATATAATGAAATTAGTCGAAGATAATCCTGGCTTAGGGTTTATTGATATTCAGAAAGATACAGGATATGCCAATGGTGTTCTTAGTCATCATTTGAAAACATTATCAAATGAAGGTCACATTAGAATCAAACAAGGAAACCGAAAAATTTGGATATTTTCATCAGAATTTGATTCCACTAATGATGATGCAATAATTTTCCTTAGAAAAGAAACTTGTAGAAAAATTCTTGTTTTTCTGTTACAAACAAATCTTGCAACTTTTAGTGAAATACAGAAAGCAATCGAAAGAAATCCTAGCACAACTTCTTTGACTATGAAAAAGCTACTCGATCATAAATTAATCAGAAGAACGTTTGGATTTCCGCATAAATATGCATTAGAAAATCAAGATAAAATTAGACAAATAATACAAACAACAAAAATATCCGAGATAAATGCATTAAAAGATAGATTTGCAGATACTTTTTCATATTATTGATTTTTTATAAAAATTGGTAGAAGTGTAAAACAATAATATGGTTAATTAATCTAGTGTGAAATCTTTCAACTATCTAATGTTTATTAAAATCTATTTTAACAAATATATGAAAATAATAACTTATATCAAAAATTCACCTAAACTGATAAAAAATATTTCAACTGAGACCCAGATTACGCTCAGTACCGTATATAGAATAATAGGAAATTAGATGTGATGAGATGTTAAAAAAAGGAATTATTATCAAGCATCAAAAATCTGCGCTTTTTCAATCTAAAACTAATTTTTTATTTATTGAAAACAAGATGAGATTCTTCCAGAAAGAAATATGAGTAAATCTAGTTCTTCTTACAAGTTATTTTATATAAAAAAAATTAGCATATACAACAATGTTTTCAATTCAAATAAAAATAATTTTTGGCAAATATGTTACTACTTGAGCGATGATAGTGTAGAACCTCTACAGGATTATTTTCTCTATATATGACCCATACTGGAGTGGATGTTATTGATTTTATTCTTTATACCATTTATCCAGTAATCGGAATATTTGTTGTAGAGGCAATTAGCAGAGTTATTAAAATTCAAAAATGGATTAAGCTTTGGTCACAGGCTGGTGTTGCAATAGGATTTGCAATTTATTATTGGTTTATTCTACCATCTCCACAAAATTTTCCATTAACTGCAATCGTTATGTTTGTACTTGCATTAGCACTAATTTACCAAGGAAGAAGAGCTAAAATATCTCCAGAACAAAGTAATTATTAAAAATTTATTAAAGAAATTTTTATAATCTGAATTAGTAGATTCGACGAATGTACCAATGTAGTTAATATTAATTATTACAAGTATACAGTATGAATACAAAACAAATGCTAATCGCATTGTTAGTTATTGGTGCAGGACTTGCTATGGTTAATTCATTAAACGTTGTCTTAGCAAGTGGTGGATCAATGGAAAAAAATCCAAATGCCACAGTAGTAAGAGACTCTTTTACTGTTTTGGGACCTAAGGCAATATTGGCAAACGACTACCTTCATCTTTATGATACAACACCATATATGATAATGAATGGTCATGTTGCAGCTAAATTACCCTGTGATTCAAATTCTGAAACCGAAATTCAGATACTGATAGGCAAGGCTCCAAATCTTAAACCTGCAGAACTAGAATACATCCAAGAATTATCAACCCCTGGAAAACTATGTTTGTATCATGTTGATCTCGTATCAGAACATGGCGAGGATGTAGATGGTGGAATAATTACCGATGTAGCAGTGGCAAATCCTACTGATAGCAGAAAATATCTTCCATTTGGCTCTAGCATAGTTATCGGAGTTAATGAAATAATGCCACTTGAAATGGAAGCATCATCTCATGACTAAGAGCGAAGAGAAATTGAAATCCCACCCCTCTTTTTTTATTGTGATCTTTGTTTTGTCTTGTTTTTGTCTTGTCTCTACTCCACAAATTTCATATGCACACACATTTAGTACTGATGAAAGTTCTGATTTTTCATTTGTTATTCAACATATTTCAGTAGAGATACATCTTGCACAAGATAACTTGAATGACAAAGAGATTGCTCTTCAACATATGCAATCTGCTATCTCTTTACTTAATGCCACAGACATAAATGAAATAGCTGAACGAAATGAACGAATTGCAAATGATCTTCCTCTGGCTTTGACGGAACTTACAAAAATGATTGATTCAAATGCTAGTCCCGATGAGATCGCATCAAAAATTAAATCCCTTGATTCGTTGTTGGATGAAGCAGAATTTTCAAGACTTGGTTCACAACAATTTAAAGATCCCACTAGAATGGCTCAAACTTTTGCTATGCTTGTAAACGATGCATTAGAACATTATTACAAAGGAGTTGAACGTCCAAACATATCTGCAAATTCTAACAATTCATCAAAAACTTTAGAACAAATTATTAATGACAGTGACTATAAAGTGCAGGTATCTTGGAGTCCTATGGAGATAACTGCAGGACAGCCAAATATTTACACTATCAAGTTCTTTGATACGTCTAGTGGAAATTTGATGAATGTTACACGATATGATTTTATGTTTATGCCGTCAGATGATCCCGAAACTATGATCATACATCGTAGTTGGCAAAAAGCATTTGATGGTCAAGCCGAACAAACCTTTGCGTTTAAAGAAAAAAGAATTGGTTCAAACATATTACGTATATCGGATATTAACAACAGCGGTAAATTTGTTGATTTTTCTATTAGCGTGTTATCCTCAAATAATTTAACTAATAAACAAGAGGCGACCTCTGCTAAAATAATCAGTATTGTGGATTACCAGAGTGCACAAGGATTAACTAATAGACTAATTGATCTGTTTGACACACTACGTAAATCGGCACCAGAAGGAACCGAAGAATCGATTTTAGCACTTGATTCTGGGCTTATGCAATTAAAAACAGCTGTTGACTCTAAAGGCACAGTAGATGATGTTGAAACCATAGTACATGGTTACATACATCCAAATCTCATGACAATATTTGATCTCAAAATAATTCCAGAATTTGGCACAATATCTGCAATGATTCTAATAGTTGGAATAATTATTACCGTGATTCTAACATCAAATGGTAAGAAATTAACAATATTGCCAAGAATGTAAATGATTAAAACTAGTACAACTTACAAACAAACTCCAACAACAATTTATGGTATTATAAAATAGATGTTTTGTGAATGATGCTTTTGCAAAAATAAAATTTAATAAACTATCGTTAGATATTAGAACACAAATACATTATTGGCATACTACCTAATGTAGTTTTAAGCATGAATATGAGTATCAACTTTTTATTTCTAGTATTATTTTGTATTTTTACTGCGTTTACTGTTTATGCATATGGTCATGGTTTGGGATCTGAGACTATGCCTCCTGTTTTGCTTGGAAACCGAAATGTAACGCTTGCAATAAGTGAGAGTCAGCTTACTCCTGATTCTTCTCAAAGTAGTAAGACAATCGGCATTACTCTGTATGAAACCAATACAAAAAAACCTGTACGAGATGTAACTTTTAATGTCACTGCATCAAGAAATGGAGAAATTCTTTTTGGTGGAACATTTCAGAGAAATGATGGTGATTTGGATATTGTAATAATTACAACTGAGCAAAAAGAAACCAAAGTAATTGAAGAGGGAGGTGCTAATTGGTTGGGGCAAATAATAGGAAGCAAAAGTAACATGGTAATTGTCACTGGACCAATTTTTGGAACAGGTGGATTATATGACTTTAAGATAGATATTCTTACCGCTGATTCTTATTCTAACAAGCTAAACCCTCAAATTAATTATGATGTGGGGCTATCGATTCCAGACACAAAGTCATACCAAATCCTTGATAGTGATAATAACAAGCAAACCATAGGTGTGATAACATATTATGATGAAATTTCTAACTTTGAGTATGTACCACAAAACAAAACAATACAATTTACCATGCCATTTGACTGGTCTGACAAAAATCTAAACCAAGTTTTTGTAGTTCATCAAGAAATTAGAGTGTCTAAATCATTTGAGGATTTTTTATCATCAAAATATGTTGGATATGTTAATGGCATCAATCTTGCAGAAAAGTCTATAGTTATTGATGACTACTCATCTTCAGATAGGTTAATTCACATAATAGTAAATCAAAATGACTTAAACAAGATAAAAAATCTAATTGCAGATAATCACATGAAGTTTATCTTGGAATCTAGTGAAAAGAGTGGTACATTATACACTTATACTAAAAATGGTGAATACAATATTTCTCTAAGACATAGTCCAGATGTTTTGATGGCTGGCTCTAACGCTTCTTTTTTGTTTGATATTAGAAATATGCCTTACAACACGACTGTTTCTGTACCATATGATTTTGTAGTTTTGTATAACGATAAAGAATTAATCAAAAAACATGCCATAACTAATACTTCTTTTGAAAATAAAATTGACGTCATGTTACCTGATGATATATCGGGTACAATAATGATACAATTTCAAAATGTTGGAAATAATGAATATGCCTCTACAGATATTCCGATATTAATTAAAGAACAATCACAAACAATATTGTTTCCAATAACATTATTTAGTTTTTCATCACAGGATGATCTAAAATCTAAAGGTGAATATCAAATTGATCTAACATGGCTTCCCACAAATCTACAAATCGATGAAAAATCTGAATTTAAGTTTACAATAAGAGACATACGAACTGGAACTCCCGTATATAATGCAAATTATGATTTTGTAATTGTGCAAAATGAAGGAGAAGTATTTAGAAAATCAGGAATTGCAAGTAGTGGAGATGGCTATGTGGATTATTTGTTTTCAAATGGTCAAACTGGAACATATCAGATAAAAATTGAAAACATTGCAAATTCAAATCAGATGGTCGAAATTCCAGTTAACGTTACTCCTGAATTTCCTGCAATAATTTTGGTTTTGTTAGTATCATTTTTTATCATATTTACAATGGAACGCACTCGTGTTTTTAAAATAATATAATATGGTTTTTGACTTAATTGAAAATTATATGTATAATTAAATCTCTAAAAGTAGTACAAGTCTAAAACAGTGTTAGCAGTTATAACCACACCAAAAAAACTTGAAATATGAAAAAATCAACATATTTTATCACTGGATTTGCATTATTGGCAGTTTCAGTAATATTCTTAATTAACAATTATGAATCAAATGAAAACAACGTTTCTAAAACAACTCTTGAAACAAAAAAATCTATTATTCTAACTGGGACTCCTGCTGATAATCATCCACCTAATGAAAGAGAGCAGCATTGTGGTAGCTCTGATGCAAAATCAAATCAATATGTACAAGAATTTGAGATTCCTACACCTTGCACTCAGCCTCTTTCCATAACTGTCGACTCTAATGGAAAGATTTGGTTTACACAAACAAATACTGGAAATTTAGCAGTCTTTGATTCAGTATCTAAAAACTTTACAGAATACAAAAATGAACAGTGGGATTTAAAAAAAACATCAATGATGTGGGGTATATTTTATACACAAGATGATGAAGTGTGGTTTGCAGATGAGGCATACGGTGCTCTTTGGAAATTCTCAATTCCTGAAAAAACATATTCCAAATTTAGTTTTACTGAAAATAATGATAAGATATTTCCACAAAAAATTGAATATTATAATGATCATTTTCTGATAAATGATTTTACGGGAAATCAAATCCTAATTGTAAATCATGATGATTTAGATGCCAATAAAACATCATATTCTACAATCAAAGTGCCTGAGGGATTCTTTACTAGTCAAGTAGCTGTTGATAATGACAATCTGTGGTTTGTAATGTGGAAATACCAAAAAGAAGCAATATTGATTAAAACCAACTTTGTAACACAGAAATCTGAAGAATTTTCCCTTCCTTCTAGTATACTTGCTCCTAACGGAGTATCAATCGGGCCTTTAGGAAATATATGGATTGCAGATACTGGCAGTAGCTCATTTTACAAATTTGATTCAAAAAATTTACAGACAACTGAGTATGTAACTTCTGACCCTCCTGTTTGGTCATATGGAAATTCATCAGGTCTGATAAAGACTCCAATTACACGTCCATATTGGAATCTTTTTGATTCTGAAGGAAATATGTGGTTTAATGAACATGCCGCCAACAGATTAGCTGTGTTTGATCCAAAAACTGAATCATTACTAGAATATGACATCCCATCAAAAAACCCCAAGTGGGCAGATTGTGGAGATTTGAGTGACTGTGGTATATCCCAAACATTCGGATTTGCCAATCAGGATAACAAAATTTGGTTTACATCATGGGTTGAAAATAACATAGGAGTGTTAGATTCCTCTGTTACAATACCTATATCCTTAGATGTAGAACAAGATGAAATTCAAATTAAACAAGGAGAACAAAAAGAAATCAAAGTCATAGTCATGCCTCAAACCAATCAAAAAACTGATCTTATATTACATGGAAATACAAGCTCAAAATTCATAAAGATAAAAACAGAGTCTACTCCAACAGCTCTCTTAGATAAAACAGAGTATGTTCCTATAACTATCTCTGTTGATGAAAACACTCCTTTAGGTTATTATAAAATTCTTATAGGAACACAGCTTTCAAATGTGTCTATATCTTCTTATGCAACAATTAAAGTCGTTTAATTTTATGTTTTAAATGATGGAAAAATACAAAATCATAACAATAGTTTCAGTACTTGTGATATTATCTATTGTAGGTTTTTCCATTTTGAATATTTATGCATTAGATAAATTACAATTAGGTGGAGTAGATGGTTATTTCAGATTTTATGAAATGAGCGTTGATGATAAAATTATGATGTGTAATGATTTTCCAATGCCTGTAAATTTTAATTCTTTTAAAATAATAATTTTTTATGAAAATAAATTATTAGGGACATTTATGGGTGATGGAACAAGTATTATGCCTCATTCCTTTTTTGATGCACGTGGAAAATACATCTCAGAGTCATACGCTCAATCACAATACCTTTTCATGCATTTTGATCACTTGTTTGGTGGAAGTGATCCGACAATTAGAATAGATCCTAGAAACATGAATGTGATTACAGAATTTCACACTAGCATTATGGGTATTCCTTATTCAGTAACAGAACAATACTCTAGTTTTGATTTTTGGAATATGTTAAATGATAAAAACAATATGAGTTGTTAATTTATACAAAAATTAAAACGTGTTATTACTAAATTAGTAGAACTATCAAACAAACTGTACTATTATTAGTGTCAGTTTAAGAATTTTAACATAAATTGACCATTAAAATAATTTTTCTAAGATCTTTTGGATTTGTAGTTATTAGTATTTCCATGTTTGTTATTTCTAATGCAGGTTCTATGGGATATTTGTATGCAGAAGAGGTTACTATAGATATTCCGTTTGGAGCATATAGCCCAGAACTAAATACACCTGCTGAGGTTTGGTATGACCCACCAACTGTTACTGTTACAGTTGGAGATACTGTTACATGGATAAATAATGATAATGAGAGTCATACCGTTACAAGTGGAAAAAGCTCTGGAAGATTTGGTTGGATGGACAAAGACTTTGGGACCCCTGATGGATTATTTGATAGTGATAGATTCCTGCCAAATGAATCATGGTCGTACAAATTTGAAGAATCTGGCACTTTTTCCTATTTTTGTACTATTCATCCGTGGATGGAGGGCGTGATAACAGTTAAGGAATCACAAATAGATTATCCTCATGACGCATTTGGAAATAAGATCGAGTCATTTCCAGTTATCAAATTCACTCCTGATAATATTATTGAGGCTGATCTTACATGGGAACCATCAATCATTAAATCACATGAAAAGGTGCAATTCATTTATCAATTCTATAGTCGTGCAACAAATGCAAATCTTGCCAAAATGACGTATGACTTTGTTTTAATCCAAAATGGTAAAGAAATTTATCGTGACACTGGACTTACACAAATTGGTGGGGATTATCGAAATTTTGTATTTGATAATGCTGGGCCGATAATAATACGATTTGAAGGAGTAGAAGGCACTGCAGGTACTATTAGTGATAAATCCGTCACTAGTACCACATCAAAGGCTGCAAGAACTACTGAATTTTCTACTATTGTTTATGAGAATCAAGAAAAAATGAATCATGAACAGATGCAAATCAAACCTGCACAGCGTTTAGACCTTTATTATGGATTATATCCTGTGTTGATCTTAGTTCCAGGTATACTTTTTATCATTGCATTGTTTTGGATGAAAAAATCAAAAAATAATCCATCACAGAATACGGAAAGTTCAACACCGATATAACATGGATGGCATCAAGGAGCTTAAGATTGTACGATGGAGTATTATAATTACCATCGTCATTAGTGTGATGAGTTTAGCAATTTATGATTTAATATATTATCAGACACACGGAAAACAATCTTTAGAGCCTGTATTTATAAAATCTGGATTTGGCGAAATTACATTATCTAATACAGTACAAAGCTACTCTATCTCAAATGATATTTATCAAGACAAAGATTTAGGATTTCAAATTTTAAAACCAAATAATACTTGGAAAGTAATACCAATGTCTGATAATATGGATGATGAAAGCATGCTGAATCTAAAAACAAAAGGCTTTCTTGATGGGATCTATTTGGAGCAAAATAACAAGACTCATTTCATGATTGCCGTTTTTGATGTTAGTCAAAAATCCTCTTTTGAACTGGCAAATTATGTAGATACACAAATTGAGTCAATGAAAAATAATCCAAATGTTGAGATCACACTAAAACAAATATCTCCTTCAAATGATTGGAGTATATTTGGAGCACATGCCCATTCTACAGATGTGGACAGTTACGGAGAACAGCTATTGTATTTGGAAAATAACAAGTTATACATGCTTCAATACACTGGTCTGTCCCCATCAGAGATGAAGACAGAAATGAAATCAGAATATCGTTCAATACTTGACTCTTTTAAGATAATAGGATGATTATATGCCCAATTTTGTAAAAAATCACGCCTATTTTGGTTTAATTGTTATGTTAGTTGTAGTATCTTCTATGTCATCACAAAGTGTCTTTGGACATGGATTGGGTGGAGAAACTCATCCACCTGTAACAATGGATGGGCGAGACGTGACTTTATCAATTAACATTTCTCCTTCAACGTTTGATCCAAATGATTCAGAAAGATATATCACAATTAATCTAAATGAATCAAAAAGTCAAAGCGTGGTAGAACATGTTACGTTTATGTTTGAACTAAAAAAAGACGGGGAAAAGATTTTCAGAAGAATGTTTCATGATGATTTGGGAAATCTAACAATCAAAGTGATCAATGATGGTTCAGATGAAATAAAAATTAAAGGAGATTTGTCTCCTGCTCTTGAATCCTGGATGAGAACTGCAACAGAGCCTGTAATAATGACTGGTCCAGTTTTTAATTCAGGCGGGCTTTATGAATATAAAATAGAAATCTTAACGGCTGATTCTGATTTTAATTTTCTTGATAAGCGAGTAGAATTGATAGGGGCAATTAGTCTTGCAGAACATAATACATATACCGTAATAGATTCTTCACAAAAACCACGTACAGTAAATATAATTTCATATTTTGACAAAATTGAGAACTTTGAGTTTGATTCAAACAAAATTTCTTTTTCAATGCCTTTTGATTGGAATCAAGATCTTCAACAGATAAGTGTAATACATCAAGAAGTTAGAATTTCAGAAGATTTTTCAGAATTTCTCCATACCAAATATGATGCTAAGATAAACAACATTAAGATAAAAGATGATGCTGTCACTATAGACGATTATTCCTCAGATGGTAGAACTGTCCATATTGTAATGAATCAAGAGGATCTAAAACAGATCAAAGAGCAAGCAAAACAAAAATCAGATTCAGATATGTATTTTGAACTAAGTTTAAGCAATGATGTTATTTTACCGCTAGAGGCAACCACGCCTGATCTTAGATATCAGACATATCTTTCTTGGAATCCAGATATTATTAAAACAGGAGAAGATGTGACCTTCTTCTTAGAAACAAAAGAACTGTTTACAGATAAGTCTAACAAAAACATAGAATATGATATAGAAATGTCATCAAATGGTAGTTCTATTTACAAGAAACATGTTTTTGGCTCTGTAAATTCTGAAACTCCTGATGAGTTCCAATTTGAGTTTTCTCCTGAACATGTTGGGACTATAAAATTAGATGTGTCAAATATTGAAGGAAATTCTCTCTCGGATGTTAATTTTTTGCTAGTTGTCAAACCCCAAGAAATTAAAAAATTTCCAATTAAACTGGAAAGTATAAACTCCGATACTTATGATGGGAAATATTTAGTTGATCTCACATGGTTTCCAAACACATTGGGTCTTGGCGAGTCTGAATTTGTTATGACTTTTTATGAAAAAGATTCTAAATTACCAGTGAGGGGAGCAACATATGATTTTGTATTAATTAAAAATGGGACTGAAATTCATCGAAAATCAGGATTAGCTAGTGCAGGTGGAACTTTTGAGAATTTTGTGTTTGTAGAGCAAGAAACAGGTGATCTTACTGTAAGAATAGAGAAAATTGCAGGAACTGATGAATATGTTGAAATTCCAATTAATGTGACCCCTGAATTTCCGTTTGGAATTTCAATTATGTTTGTGATGATTATTTTAATACTAACTGTATCGACAAAATATATTAAAAATTTTCAATATGATGTTTGAACAAAGAACATTTACAAAATAAATGTTTTAGAAAACTAGTAGAACTGTCAAACAAACTATTGATTATTAAAGTTTAAAAAATTTTCATTATTTATGGTGAAATAATCTAAAAATGAATCTATGCAAAGGAATCTGTGAACGATTCAAAGCCAAAGATTTCAAAGGGAAAATTAGATATGAAATAGGTCAAAAACACTGCTCAAAATGTTCCGTTTTCATACGTTATCAAAAAGTAAGATGTCCTTGCTGTCAGTGTATTTTACGCATAACGCCTAGGTCAAACAGATGTAGAAAAGACTTTCAGGAAAGAAAAGACAATTCTAGATACTAGAGTATTTAACAAGATAAATCTAAATTGATTAAATTGGATAACGTTAAACATGTTTGTTATTAGTGAAATTTAGAATGGTACAACATACGAACTTCAACAATGATTTATGATACTAACCCAATAAACATACCATGAAAGAATTTATTTGGGAAATACATCTTATAGCATGCTCTCACTATATTTCAATTTAAGGAAAGATCTGATTGCATAATCATACATCTAATCATTTAGAAAAAAGACTTTTGTTAGTATTATTGATTTCTATTGGCGTATTTCTGTTTGAATTAATCGGAGGGATCATTAGTAACAGCCTTGCACTTATCTCAGATTCATTTCATGTCATGCTTGATTTTACGGCAATACTTGTATCATTGATTGCATTTAGAATTGCAAAAAGATCCTCTTCTATTACACTTTCTTTTGGTTTTCATAGAATAGAAATTATAGCAGCTCTAATTAACGGAATTACTCTAATTGGAGTGTCGATTTTTATTTTTTATGAGGCTTACAAAAGAGTTCAAGAACCACAAAATATTGAAATCAATACACTATTGGGATTTGCAGTTGCAGGATTTATAGCTAATATCATTATGGCATTATTACTCAAAAAAGAAAGTAAATCTAATCTTAACATCAAAGGATCATATTCACATGTAATTGGGGATATGTTTTCATCTATCGGTGTTATTGTTGCAGGAATTTTGATGGTTTTTATCAATTATCCGCTAATAGACTCGATTGTAAGTGTAGGAATTGGGGTTTTGATAATAAGATCAGGCATTATACTCTGTAGAGAATGCCTGCATATCTTTATGGAGGGAACTCCAAATGAAATCAAAGTTCAGTCGGTCTCTGAAGAGATTATGAAATTGGAAGGAGTTTATGAAATACATGATCTTCATGTATGGACATTAACTTCTAATGTATTTGCCATGTCCGTACATGTGAAGATTATGCAAGAATTCATACCTCAAACTAACAATCTTTTACGAAAAATCAACGAAACAATGAAGGAGAAATTCGGTATCAATCACTGTACAATTCAGATAGAACATGATTTAATCAGTCCTGATAAAAAATAATTCAATTCAATTTTCATGTCTACATGTGCCTATTTTTGTCCCTGAAATGATAGATAAACCATGGAGTAAACCAAAAATATGGAATTTTGAACTAATTTGACAAATTCTATTGAAATAATTGGAAATTTAGAAAAAAATAATCGCTAAAAACTAAGCTAATACATTACAAAAATGGAAAAAAGATTCTATCTGGTAAACAGGTGAAATTGTGTAAATTTATGATTTTACAAAATTAGGAATAACGTGTATGCTTAAAACTTCTAACTTTTGACATAATATGATTGGCTTCAAACGATACTTCAAAATTTGAATTTTTATCTGCTAAAGTCATTTTAAATCCGTTCAAACAACCTAGACCAAAAGGCGGATTTCACTATCCTGAATACACTGATGAATCATTTGAAGATCCTAGATTAAAAGAACGAGAACAACGTGGAGTAGAATACCAACTTCGGGAAACCACACAGATTCTTAGTGAAAAAACATTGAAAGAAGAAAATGAAGTTTTTCTTAAAGTGTATACAAAAGCAAATCCTTCAGAAATGGAAGTAAAATCTATTTTGGATGCACTAAAAGCAAATGTTGTTGCATATATAGATATAAAACAACATGGGATGTTAATTTCTGGTTCTCTACAAAAATTAGAACAGTTATCAAATAAAGATACTCCAAAGTATCTAACAGAAAAAGTTCGCATTATCAAATCCATTACAAAAGAGGAACAGATAGAAGATGAAATCCTTAACATATCTGGAATCAAAATGCTTATTTTTTCGATAATTCCAAATCTAGATACTATAAAAAATAAAATCTATATCAGTATTTTACAGAATTTCTTTTCCAAAAATAACTGTAAAATGTATGGAGAAGAATTTCAAAAATTCGGTTTTATTTTAGCTGACGCCACATCAGAAATTATCAACGAATTAATTCAAAAATCCACATTTATTTTTAAAGTCAATTTAATTCCTGATGGAGTAGCACAAGAAATAAGAGAATCTACCTCTAAACCTGCTTCTAAAAATTCAAACAATTCACAAATCCTTTCTAATCCATATCTTCCAAAAGTTGTTTTAATGGATAGTGGAGTAAATGATATCCCATCTCTACATCCTATTCTCTTAGAGAGAAGTGCATATATTTTCCAAGATCTTGATGATGAGCACGATAATAATGGGCATGGAACTCCAATAGCTAATCTAATTGCATTTGGAGAAAATGGTAAATCTCCATCTGCCAATATTATTTCCTATAAAATTTGGTCAAGTGCCGAAAGAACATTTGCTTCAAGAGGATTAATTCGAGGTATAGAAGAATATGCTAACAAAACTAGATTGTTTGTAACCTCTATTGGAATTCCGCAAATGCCCCCTCATCTTATGGTGATGCTTGATAGACTAATTCAAAGCAAAAATGTATGTCTTGTTGCAAGTGGTGGAAACTTAGATTTTCCTGAAATTAAAGAATGTCTAACTCAAGGTGGCACTTATCCTGATTATCTTAGAGGATTTCCTGTAACGCCACCTGCTAATACACCAAATGTAATTGCTATTGGGTCGATTGCAAAAAAAATTAGTTCAAGATATCAATCAATAGCACCTATCAATGGGATTTCTCCTCACTCTAGATGTGGAACTGGAGCATATGATCTCTTTGAATGTAAAAAGCCTCAACTTGTGGAACATGGAGGTAATGTGAATATTATTGATGGGAGTCTCAATCTAAATTCTGATGATGTAGGTGTTAACACTGTAAACAAATCAGGACAATCCGTATCTTTGACTGGAAGCAGTTTTTCATCTCCCTTATTCATTAGAAAATTAATTGATCTTGAACGAGTATATAGAAATAGAATCTCAAATATAGAAACTATGTTAGCAATATCTTATCTATCATGTACTAATGATATTTCAAATTGTGCAGGATATGGAGAATCTAAATCATTTACTCACACTGATCATAATTCAACAGTCTATTTAGCAGAAGGAACTATTGGATTTACTCAAGTTGGAGATGATACTATGACCACACCAATAAATGATATTATTATTTACGTTCCTCCCAGTGTGACTGAAATTAAATTTTGTTTAACGCATTCAGATGATTTCAACAAATCTGTAATTCCAACTCTTGAAACATATTTTGATGTAAAAGCTAAGAAAATGGGCAATACCTCTTTAATCCCCCCTGAAAATCAAGAAGAGTTAAACAGTAAAACTAACGTTAAAATGCTAACATACAAGTTTGACTCTAAAAGCATGGAGTCAATGTGGACTTTTTCTATACGACCTAGAGTTACCCATGCCATCCTTACTGAAGATAAAAGAAATATTTCAGCACGATTCGGTTGTGCAATTTTACTTACAGGAAAGTCAGATAGAAAATCACTAAAGCCTTTAACTCAAGAAATAATTGAAAATCGGGAGAAATTCTCAGCATGATTGAACGAAATATCTTAAGATCAAGTAAAAGAATCGGTAAGTACGAAGCCCCAATTATAGAAAAATTAGAACCATTTTTTCAAAATCAAGGGTTTCAAGTTGTTCCTCATGCACGATTGAATATTTCATGGGGCAATATTATTTCGGATATTGATTTGTTACTAATTAAAGAAAACAAAGTAGGGATTGTTGAAGTAAAATCATCACATGATAATTTGAAAAGAGCAAAAAAGCAGATTTCCAATATCAAAGATTATGTTGATTTTGCATATATTGCCACTGATTTTAAACCTAGAAAATTACCTACATCTTTAGCTGGTTGGATTTTTGTTGATGAAGAAGTTACTATTATGAAATACCCGCAATCTATTCACAATGAACCTTCCCATTATTCTGTTGATTCTTTACCAAAAAAATGTCTAGAACGATATTTAGAACAAAAGAATCTTTCAGTCAAAGGAATGTCAAAATATGAAATAACAGATACAATAATGTCAATTCCTGTAAAAAATCTCAAAGATGAAATAAAATCCATGGCTACATGTGGGCAGGAATGTGATGTAAGCTGCCCCATTTGGGAATTTGAGAAACTTTTGATTCCTACACTTATTTCTAGATGATGTGATTTTTGAAATTTTTTACTATTTTTCTAAGTCATTTTATCAATAAGAAAAACAATGAAGTTTAATTAGCAATATTTTCTATAACGATAATTAGAATAACATTTTATTGAGTAGATAAAAAATCATAGTAGAAAAAAATTTCGCTTGGTTATCAATTCAAAATAAACCAAGTATTTTTTGTATGTCTTTTTCATTGGTTTTATGTACATTTGTTATTTATCATGAAATTTTAAAATCATATTCATAGATCTCTTTATATGATCTTGGTTATTGTAACATTACTAATACAAAAATTCACAAACAATAAAAACATGCAAAAGAACATTATTTTATGAGTCCACCAGAAAAACAAATAACTATCCTGATTAACCAAAAACCGTTTCATGTAACCTCTTCTTCACTCACTGGTAAGGAAATAAAGGAATTAGCAAACGAACCTCTTGAAAAACTTCTTGTCAAAGTAGTTGAGGCTCCAGATCCAGTAGCTGGTGGAGATGATATAATTATTGGAAATGACGATACTGTAGAATTAAAGTCAGGAATGAGATTTAGAATCGTTAACGCTGCAACTTTTGGGTAGAAACTAATGGTACTTTCACCATTACTTTTGGAACATATTGAATATTTACGTAAGAATCACGTAATTGATGTTTCAGAAGCCGAGGCTGAAATTTTTATTGTTTTTCATGACTATATCCTTCCCAAAAATATCTGGGAGATCGACGAAACTGATCTTCTAATCATAACACATCCTGCATACCCCAATCCAAAAATTGACATGTTTTGGGTGGAACCTCATTTAAAATTAAAAAATGGAAAGACTCCAAAGGCTGCAGCGACGTTTGAAAATAAACTTGGAAGAAATTGGCAACGCTTTTCTTGGCATTTAGGAAACTGGAATCCTGGCAAAGATAACTTGATAACCTATCTTAATGATGTAAATGAAAGATTGTCTAAAAGTGAAGCCGAATGAACACTATTAGAATTACCAAAGAACAATTTGACATTTTAAAAAAATATCTTCTATCAAGAAAAGAAGAATCTGCTGCATTTCTATTAGCAGGGTATTTTTATAATTCACTTGGACATAATTTTGCTATTAGAGAAATCATGATTCCTCGTGATGATGAATACAATGAACGTACAGAGATTCATTTAGACGTATCAGCCAAATTTTTCAATAGAGTACTGAGTAGTGCTGAAAGAACTGGAACAACTATTGTTCAATGTCATTCACATACATTTGCTGACTATGATTTATCATATTCAGCTAGTGATAATTATGGTGAATCGCAATCATCTCAAACTATTTTTGATTGTCTTGAAAAAAAACCAATGGCAAGTTTACTTTTTGGTAAAAATAATGTTATTGGACGTTTTTGGAATAACTCAAAAAACTCACCAATGAAAATTAATCAAATTCGAATTTTAGGTAAGAATATACAAATTTTTGAACCAGAACAAACTAATTCAAAATTAAATACATCAGTATTTGATAGACAAATCAAAGCTTTTGGAATTAAAGGACAACAGGTTTTATCTTCTTTAAAGATTGGCATAGTTGGACTCGGCGGAACTGGTTCTTCAGTTGCAGAACAGTTAGCAAGAGAGGGAATTGGTGATTTTCTTCTAATTGATCATGATAAATTTGAAATAAGTAATCTTACCCGTCTTTATGGAAGTTATCATGACACTAAAAAGAAACCTAAAGTTCAAATTATTAAATCAAACATAGAAAAAATTAATCCTAAAGCAATCATTGAAGCTGTAGATGATAATGTAGTATCACAAAAAATATTACAAAAATTAAAAAACTGTGATGTTATTTTTAGTTGTACTGATAATCATACATCTAGAAGCGTACTAAACGAATTGTGTTATCAATACTTTATTCCTGTAATTGATATTGGCGTGGGAATTGACTCAGATAATGAAAAAATTTCTGGAGGAACTGTACGCTCCATGTTAATTTCTCCATCATTACCATGTATGTATTGTACTGGAATAATCAACTCTGAACAAATTCTTAATGAATCACTTCCTCCTAAGGAAAGAAAATCAAGACAAAAAGAGGGTTATGTTCAAGGAATGCAAGATGATGTACCATCAGTTATTACTTTTACAACAATGGCTGCCACATTTGGATTAACAATGTTTAAAGATCTTTATTTTAATATTCTAGATTCTAAATCTACAATCATCACTCTGGATCTACATTCATTTACAATCAACAAACTCTCTGCAAGTCAAAGACCAGAATGTGTTTGTAAACTAAGACTTGCCAAAGGAGACTACTTTCCTTTGTCTGCCCCATAACATGGGAAAATATCCAATAGATATCGTAAATTGTTGGTCAATACCTAACTTGAATATTGCATATACTGAAGACGGCATTATTTCCGTTGAATTGAAAAATAATTCTACAAAGACAATAACAATCAAGACGCTTGAAATAGAATTTGAAACCGAACCTTACTTTAAACCTTATTCTGTAAAATCTACAAATCCAGTAAAAATCAAATCAAAAAATATAAAAAAAATTGAAGTTTCATTTTCAACTAAATTAATCCTAAAACACTCAACGAATGTCTACAAGATTAAAATTACTTTAGAAAATCAAACTCATTCAAAAATTATTTTAGGTGCAATTTCCAATTCTCTTATCATACATTCTTGTAGACCTGTAACCAATCTTGCATTTATTAGTCATAAAGATCCTGAAGATACAGAATTAGGTAACAAAGTTAATGTTTATCTTCAAAAAATTGGATTTAAGGGATATCTAGCTGAAAGTGATTCTCGTCCTGGATTAAATTTTTGGAAAGAAAAAATTCTTCCTAAAATTGATGAAAGTAATGTTGTGATTATACTTTGGACAGAAAATGCATCCCAAAACCCAAAAAATATTTTACGAGAAGTAAACTATGCAAAGAAAAAGAAAAAACGCATAATTTTGGTTATTGAAAAAGATGTTAAAATACCAAAAGAATTTTCTAAACATATTCAATATCATGCTGTTTCTTCAATTATTAATGAAAAAGAAATTGTAAAGTTAGTTGTTGATATGGATAAAACATATCGTGAGGGCGGTTATATCTGAAAAATTTACTAAAATTCAAATACAAAATCAATATAAAAAACAGCAAATATTTTTTTGAATGATAAATCATAATCATTCGGGGGATTCATAAATCCTTAAGTTATTACAAAATATTCTTGAATTTCTTTTAAATATTCTAAAGTTTTAGTTAAAATTTAGTTTGAGAAAGGGAAAATACCATCGTTACAAATTAGATCTATTACAATATCTGGTAGACAATAATTTTTTGATTAAAATTGGCGAGGGAATTGAATTATCAGAAATAGCAAGTAAATTAGAGATACCTATGAGTTCATGGTATGATATTACAAAATCACTACAAGAATTAAATTTGATTATACTTAGAAGTAAAAATAGATGGTTCCCTAGTGGCATTACTGTTTGGATGGTTTATGAAATTCAATTAACCAAAGAAGGACTAAAATTTTTAACTCGTTTTAGTCATGCCTAAAAAAGGGATGATCCTACCGAGTTAAGTTAATTTTTTAAAAGTGTAATAATACCTGAACCTGATAAACTCATAGCAATATGTTCACCATATTGTAATAACATATCAGAGTAAGGAAATCCAAAATCAAGATAATTTTCAATTATCATAACAACAATACGTCAAATTCTCTTTTAAAGATTATGCATTATCATAATTTGAAATGAGGTTTATAGAATTACAAGAAAGACCATTAAGATAATTCAGGTGCAAGATAGATTGGATCTATACATTTGATATGAATCAAAGAATCAATAAGTAAAGAATTACTTAGAAAATCTTTATGATCAAGAGTCGCTAGCAAACATTTTTTTCCAGAACTTTGCTGGAATGCTTCAACTTCACATAGTATTTCAATGTCCTTCGGTTTACTTTGAACAGTTTTTTTCAATTTTGGTTCGTTTTGTAATTTTTGACATGTGTCAGGATTCACAGTTTGAGGAAGCATTTGATATCCACCTAATTTTGTGAAAAAATCAAATTGTAACGCCGTTAAAATTTTATTGAATTCAACCATTGCAAGAATGACAAAATCAGATACACTTTGAGGTTTATTTTGGTGAGAATTTTCGATTAAATAATGTGCCAATACAGACTCGATATATTCAATGATTTGTCTTTCAGATTTATTGACAGGATATAGTTTTTTGAGATTCGCAAAAAAGGATTGAATAAAAGATAAATCTGTTAATGTGATATTTGGATTAAGACCTTTAAATGCACGAAAATCAGAAATGAAATTTTTAGAGGCGTCTCCAATCAAGCATGCAACATTAGATAACCTATTTTCAACTTCTTCTTTGACTGTTTCAGACATGTATTTTTTAAAAGTAAAAATTTTTTCAAGTTTATCAATAGATCCTGAACGTGATGACTGAGTTTCATTTCCAAAAACCTCTGCAAGAAATAATGATGAATCTATACAAACAGCAATCTGCTTTGCTTTAACCATGTTTTAGTACTATTGCACACAATTTTTCATCAAAATCAACAAAAGACTCAGATTTTGATGAATTCAATACAATATCTTCATTAAGATATTTTCTATCCACAAAATTCGTAAATGTGAATAGATCACTTCTAAATGAATTAAAATACAACTTAAATTGTTTTTCTGAACTTTCATCTAATTTTAATGGAATTGTTTTGAAAAGATCATCAAGATTTTTTGCATTTTTTGAACGAAGGTAGAACTTTAGTGTTAACTCGGAACGAGATAACTGAGTTAACGATTTTGAGAGGGTATTAGTTTTATTTTCAAATTTTGCCAATTCGTTTTTTATTTTTCTTTCATCAGATCTAACTAAATGAAGCATGCTACGTAAGCGCATAAGATCACCCACTAAAGATCGTATTGCAGATATTTTTTCTATGTATGATAGATTATACAAATTGTATAATTCTAATGGTAAATTAGAATCAAGGAATTCAGCCATAGATTTTTGATGCCATTCGTCATAAGATATTTTCATTATCAGAGATAATCTAGATAGAGAATCGATCATTATCTCAAATTGCTCAGTTATATCATCAGAATTAGAGGTAAATGAGTCAAGAGATTCTTGAACTTCGGCATGTTCATCTAAGAATTTTGTAAAGTTTTTTTTCCATAATGTCAGATATTCATCAGTAGAGAACCAATCAGCGGTAAAACCTACTTTATTTGCAACATATTCTATATCACTTGATACTAATTTGAATAAATCAGGTTGTTCATCTGGAAATAGATCTATAGTCGTTTTCTTAAGATAATGTTTTCCATAACTTTTCTTATGTAAGTTTGGTTTAAACTGACTTAATACGTAGAGAATTGCTGATTTGGCATATTCTTGTTTATCATAACTTTGAAAATTAGATGTTAGTATTTTCATTTAATCCACCTTATTTTTGAAGAGGTCTCATGGATATAATATCTTCTTTTATTTTCATAGACAATCTTTAATTATGAAATATGTTATAAAAAATATTATGAGTGACGAATTTACTAGTCACTTTACGGATACAAAATTAAACTTAAATGAGTCCTGTCAAGAGGTTGGATTAAGGGCTCGTAGCTCAGCTTGGCTGGAGCGTTCGACTGATAATCGAAAGGTCATGTGTTCGAATCACATCGGGCCCA